>OERO01000080.1_pt1 | contig 29015 bp, 24 predicted proteins | sample 1540041 | NCBI WGS metagenome assembly OERO01 (sample SAMEA3891234, study PRJEB23780) | metagenome | biome: terrestrial biome; feature: animal house; material: water of meat washing | place: Italy | collected 2015-05-12
TCGGGTCTACGCCTTCCAGCAGGCCAGCCTCAAGGGGTGGCGCTATGCGATGGACCACCCCGAAGAGATGATCAACCTCATCATGGAGCAGTACCCGACCGGGGCTGGCCGTGAACAGCTGGAGTTCGAGGCTCGCGAAACCAGAGAGCTGATGCAGCCGGATCTGATCGAACCTGGCTACATGCAGCAGGAGCGCTGGCTGCAGATCGCCAAAACCTATCTGGAGGCGGGCATGCTCACGGTATTGCCCAACCTCGACCGCTTTATCTACGACCCGGCGCAGGAGCGGCTGCGCCAGCAACGGCAACTATTCGACAAGAGCGTGGCGGTGGCCATGCTCATCACCTTTACCCTGATGACCCTGCTCGGCATCTTCTTGCACCTCTATCTGCGCCTGCGCCAGGAGGCGCGGGATCGCCAGCGGCTGACCCGTGAACTGGCCCAGAGCGAGCAGCACTATCGCTTCGTGGCGGAGAACAGCGCCGATGTGATCTGGACCATGGATGCCGCCAGCTTGCGCTTTCGCTATGTCAGCCCGGCCATCACTCCTCTGAGCGGCTACGAGGCCCCCGAGCTGTTTGCCCTGCCCCTCAAACAGCTGCTGCCGGATGCCTCAAGGCAGCTGCTGCGCGAGGAGATCTCCGCCACCCTGGAGGCCTGGCAGCGGGGGGAACATGACCAGACTCGCCGGGTCATTCGCACCCAGCTGCGCCACAAGGATGGCCATCTGGTGGCGACCGAGACCATCACCACCCTCCATGGCAACCACAATGCCCAGCCGGAGGCGATCCTCGGGGTCACCCGGGATATCACCGAGCGGGCAGCGCGAGAGGAGATGATGCGCCGCCTCGCCTTCTACGACCCCCTCACCGGGCTGCCCAATCGCCGCTTGCTGCAGCAACGGCTCAAGGAGCTGATGGAGCAGGAGACGCCCCGTCCGCTGGCATTGATGTTTATCGATCTCGATCACTTCAAGCCGATCAACGACACCTTCGGCCATGAGACCGGGGATATTCTGCTCAATATGGTGGCCGAGCGGATGAGCCACTGCGTGCGCAAACAGGATCTGGTGGCACGGCTGGGGGGCGACGAGTTCGTTATCTTGCTGCCGGAGAGTGGCGACGAAGTGCTGGCGGTGGCCGACAAGCTGCACCAGCAGCTGCGCCATCCGTTCCAGCTGGAGGGGCAGGAGCTGCTCATCTCCAGCAGTATCGGGCTGGCGCTCTATCCCGAGCACGGGGAGGATGCCAAGACCCTGATGCACCACGCCGATCAGGCCATGTATCAGGCGAAGAATCGCGGCCGCGGCCGGGTCTGCCTCTTTACCGAGGGCCTTGATCCCGAGCAGGGCGCCCTGCTGTGGCAACCCGGCCACGAGTGCGGTCACCCGCGCATCGATGCCGAGCATCGCCAGCTCTTCGTATTGACCAACCGGCTGCTGGAGCGGATGAAAGATCAGCACGAGGATCCGGCCCCGTTTCTGGAGAGTCTGGAGAGCCTGTTCGACATGGCCCGCCATCACTTCGCCTTTGAAGAGCAGATGCTGGCGGAGATCGACTATCGGGAACTCGTCAGCCACCGTCAGGATCACCAGCGCCTGCTCAACAAGGCAGGCCAGCTGCTGCACGCCGCCAAAGCGGGGACATTGGGCAACGACGAGCTGCTCAACTTCATCATTCAGGAGCTGGTAGTCGGCCACATGAGTCAGGCGGATCGCCGCTACTTCCCCCTGTTCAGATCTGAGCGCAGCCTGTCGGTTGCGGAGGTGGTCGCCTAGTCCCCCTGTTCAGACCCGAGCGTAACGCGCCTCTTGCGAAAGGGGCGACCTAGTCACCGCGCAGGGCAACCACGGGGTCGAGACGCACTGCCCGCAGCGCAGGAGCGACCCCGGCCAGCAGACCGACCAGGGCGCTGCAACCGAGCGCCAGCAGCAGATAGAGAGGATGGAGGGTGAGCGGCAAGCCGGCCGCCAGCAGGGTGAGCAGCAGCTTGAGCCCGCCGAGCAGGGCCAGCCCCATGGCCCCGCCCAGCAGCGCCAGCACCACGGCTTCGAGCAGGAACAGCAATAGAATGCGCCGCCGTGGGCAACCCAGCGCCATCAGCAAGCCCACTTCGGGGATCCGCTCCTGCTGGGCGATGCTCATGATGCTGAAGATGCCGACCGCCCCGATCAGCAGCGAGATAATGCCGAGCCCGCCAACCGCCAGCTTGATGATGGAGAGGATCTTGTCGAGGCTGGTCAGCATGTCCTGCTGGGAGGTGAGGGTGAAATCCTCGGCGCCGTGGCGGGCGATCAGCACCCGCCGGATCTGGGCGGTGATCTCGGCCTCCGTCTGCCCGGCGCGATAGATGACGTCGATCTCCTGCAGCCCCTCCTTGTTGAACAGCGCCTGGGCGTGAGCGGCGGGCAGATAGATCATGTCGTCCAGATCAAAGCCGAGAAATTGCCCCTTGGGCGCCAGCACCCCGGCCACCCGAAAACGGCGATCACCGGCGCGCAGCAGACTGCCCGGCGCATCGCCACCGGGAAACAGCTCAGCCGCCACCTTGGCCCCCAGCACCGCATAGGCGCGGGGCATGGCACTGTCATCCGCAGGCAGAAAACGCCCCTGCACCAGGGTGAGTCGCCAGCCGGAGAGCGCCGCCGGGCCGGTGCCCAGAATGGCGGTGCTGCGGGTGAGCCCGCGGCTGCGCACCTCCCCCTGCCCCTGCACCACAGGGAGCGCCGCCTCTACCCCTGCCAATCTGGCGAGGGCATCGGCATCCTCCAGCAGCAGGGGACGGCTGCTGGAGAGGATGCCGGGCGGGCCGCCGGCGGTTTCGGTCTTGCCCGGGGTCACGGCGATCAGCCGGGTGCCAAATTGGGAGAAGCTGTCGAGCAGATAGAGCCTGAGCCCCTCGCCGATGCCGGTGAGCAGGGTCACCGAGGCGATCCCGATGGCGATGCCGAGCGCCGACAGCAGGCTGCGACTGCGCCCCGCCAGCAAGGCGCGCCAGAGCCAGAACAGCAGATCGGCGGCGCGCATCAGCCACCGCTCCACTGCCCGCTGCGCAGGCTGCTGACCGGATCTTGCCGTGCCGCCCGGGAGGCGGGCAGCCAGCTAAAAAACAGCCCGGTCAGCAGGGCCGCCGGTATGGTGCAGAAAGTAGCGAGCAGAGGGACCGCCGCCGGAAATCCGGGCCAAATCACTCCGGCGAGGCCAACCAGGGCATAGCCCAACACAGTGCCAAACAGCGCGCCACTGCCGCTCAGCAGCAGCGCCTCCCACAAAAACAGCTGGCGGATCTGGCGACTGTCGGCCCCCAGCGCCTTGAGCAGGCCGATCTCGCCGGTGCGCTGGCGGGTGCTGATCAGCGCCAGATTCATCATCATGATGCCGGAGACCAGCAGGCTGATGGCGCCGATACCGGCAACCGCCAGGGTGAGGGTCGAGAGAATGGTGGAGAAGGTGGCCAGCATGGCGTCACGGCGCACCACGGTCACATCGAGCACCCCGTGGCGCCCCTGCATCAGCTGCTCCAGTCGCTTGACCAGCGGGGGCACCGCTTGCCCCGCCAGCGGCTGGATCAGCAGCCGAAACAGCCCCTCGGTATTGAACAGCCGCATGGCGCTACCGACCGGGATCAGCGCGGCTTCGGCCATGTCCATCCCCAGATTGCTGCTCTGGCTGGTGAAGACCCCCACCACCCGAAAGCGGCGATTGTCAAAACGCAGCCACTGGCCGACCGGATCGGCCTGACCGAACAGCTCACGGGCCACCTTGGCCCCGAGCAGGACGGCCGGTCGATCCTCTGCGGCATCCCCCGGCAGCCAGCGGCCGGAGAGCAGCTCCAGCCCGTGGGTATCGCGCAGCCCGTTGCTGCTGCCAAGCAGCATGGTCTGGCGCAGCCGCGCCCCCTGTTTGGCCTCGGCAAAGCCCATCACCAGCGGCACCAGCCGCACGTTTGGCTGGTGCTGGCCAAGGTAGTGCATGTCATCGAGAGTGATCTGCCGCAGACTGTTGCCGGTGACCGGCGGCAGCCCGCCGGTGGTCTCCTTGCGGCCCGGGAACATCACCAGCAGATCCTTGCCAAGGGAGCTGAACTGGTCGGCCACATAGCGCCTCGCCCCCTCCCCCAGCGCGGTGAGCAGCAGCACCGAGGTGACGCTCAGACTCACCGCCAGGATCAAGACCAGCGCCCGTGAACGCTGACGCAATAACGCCACGGCGGCAAAGCGGATCACATCGGGCCGCCGCATTCAGCCACCGCCGCTATCAATGTTGATGCGGCCATCGTTCATCAGGATCCGCCTGCCCGCCCGCTCACCGAGGCGCGGATCGTGGGTCACCACCACCAGCGTGATCCCCTGCTCCCGGTTGAGCCCCTCCAGCAGGGTAATCACCTCCTCCCCGGAGCGGGAGTCGAGATTGCCGGTGGGCTCGTCGGCCAGGATCAGCCGCGGCGCCATCGCCATGGCCCGGGCGATGGCTACCCGCTGACGCTGACCGCCGGAGAGCTCGGCAGGGCGGTGTCCGGCCCGGTTCTCCAACCCCAGCTCCCCCAGCAACTGCTGGCTTCGGCGATGGCGCTCGGCGGGGGCGATCCCGCACAGCATCAGCGGCAGCTCGACGTTTTCACGGGCGGTGAGGCGGGAGATGAGGTGAAACGACTGGAACACGAAACCGATGCGATGGCCGCGCAACTGGGCCAATGCGGGTTCTGACAGGGTGGCGGTGTCCTCCCCTCCCAGCCAGTAGCGCCCCTCGTCGGGCCGATCCAGCAGCCCCAGCACATTGAGCAGGGTCGATTTGCCGGAGCCCGAGGGGCCCATCACCGCCAGATACTCCCCCTCGGCAACCCGCAGGGATACGCGATCGAGGGCGGCCACTTCGCTCCCCCCCAGAGTGAAACGACGGCTGACGGCATCAAGGCGAATGAGATCACTCATCCGTTTGTTCCGTGGCGGCGCTGAAAGGGCCCTCCCCGACAATCTGTCCGGGCTGGGCTGCCAGCCGATCACCGGCGGCGAGCCCCTCGGCCACCTCAATCCAGTTCCAGTTCTCCACGCCCCAGCGGGGCACCACCCGCACCAGCTTATCCCCTTCCAGCCGCAGCACGCTGCCATCGTCGGCCCGGCTGCTGGCCGCTACCCGCAGCACATCGGTGGCGCGGGTCACCTCGACCTCAAGGTCGGCACTGTAGCCAATAAGCAGGGGCACATCGGTGGGCAGGGCAGTGAGCGCCGCCTCCACCTCGACGGTGCGGGCCTGTTTCTCCAGCTCCTTCACATAGGGGGCGATGCGGGTGACGGTGGCGGCAAAATCGCGCCCGGGCATGGCATCGAGCAGTACCCGGGCAGACTGGCCCACCTTGAGGCGGGCGGCATCCACCTCATCGATGGGGGCTGAGACATACAGACAGCGATCGTCGATAAGATCGATCACCGGAGGCATGGCCACTCCGGGCGGTGAGGGGGTCATGTATTCGCCCAGCTTGCTGTTGACCTCCGCCACCACACCGGCAAACGGCGCCAGCAGGCGGCGCTCGCTCAAGCGAGCCTCCACCTGGGCGACCTGCGCCTCGTCAACCCGCTCCTGCTGACGGGATGCCTGACAGATATAGCGGCGGGTATCGGCCAGATTCTGGGCCTGCTCGGCGAGGGTGCGGGAGGTGAGGTTTTTGGCCAGCAAGGTGGCCAGCCGGTTGGCCTCCCGCTCGTAGTAGGCCGCCTCGCTGCAACGCTCCTCGCGCTGGGTCTTGCCAAGGGCCTGCTGGGCGCGGGCCCGGGCGAGATCGGCGTGAATATCGTCACTCCAGAGGGTCAGCAGCAGATCTCCCCGGGCTACCCGCTCCCCGGCCTTGACGGCGATCTGCTCCACCACGCCGCCACCGGGCAGACTGAGTCCGGCCCGCTGACACGACTTGATGGTGCCGGCCCGGGTGTTGACCACGGTGACCAGCACATCCCCCCGCCCGACCTCAGCCAGCCTGATCGGCGTCGGCTGCGGTCGCCACCACCATGCCACAGCAGCCACCGCTACCACAGCGCCACTTCCCCACCACAACCAACCTCTCTTCATCGCGCATCCTTTCGCTAGTGACTCCCGTCATGAGCGTCGGGAGAGCAGGGCATAATAGAGCAAGGGTATCACCACCAGGGTGAGCAAAGTGGAGACCAGGATCCCGAAAATCAGGCTGATGGCCAGTCCGTTGAAGATGGGATCATCGAGGATAAACAGGGCTCCGATCATCGCCGCCAGCGCCGTCAGCATGATGGGTTTGGCCCGCACCTGCGCCGCTTCGATCACCGCCTGCTCGAACGCCACTCCGGCGCTGCGCTGCTGCTCGATAAAGTCCACCAGCAGGATGCTGTTGCGTACGATGATCCCGGCCAGGGCGATCATCCCGATCATCGAGGTGGCGGTAAACTGGGCCCCCAGCAGGGCGTGGCCCGGCATCACCCCTATGATGGTGAGCGGAATGGGAGCCATGATGATGAGCGGCACCAGATAGGAGCGGAACTGGGCCACCACCAGCAGGTAGATGAGGATCATCCCCACCCCGTAGGCGATACCCATGTCGCGGAAGGTCTCGTAGGTGATCTTCCACTCACCGTCCCACAACAGCGCCACCTCCCCCAGCTTGTCGGGCTGCTGCACGTAATATTGGGGCAGGTCGATATCGGCACCGGCGGCAAACATGCCGTAGAGCGGGCTGTCGGTATGGCCACCCATGTCGGCCACCACCATCACCATGGGCTGCATGTTCTTGTGCATGATATAGCTGGGGGCCACCTCATCACGGCGACTCACCAGCTCGGAGACCCGCACCAGCTGGCCGCTCTGGCTGCGCACCTTGAGGGCCAGTACGCCCGCCAGATCCCGTTTGTCACCGGGAGCCAGTTCGATGCGGATCGGCACCGGATACTTGGCGCCGTGACCCTGCAGCCAGCTGGCATCCTGATAACCCACCCCGCCATTGAGGGTGTTCACCAGATCCCCGAGATCGACCCCGAGCAGGGCCGCCTTGCTGCGATCCACCACCAGCCGCCACTTGGGCTGCGGGTCGGTCAGATAGATATCCACATCCACCAGATCCGCCGTGGCCACAAAACGGGCCTGTACGGCGCGAGCGGCCGCTTCGCGGGCGGCAGGCGTCGGGCCATACACTTCCGCGACTATGGGTGACCAGACCGGCGGGCCGGGCGGCACCTCAACGACTTTCAGGTTGCCCCCTGCCGCACTGGCGATGGCCTGCAGCGGCTCCCGAACCGACTGGGCAATCTGGTGACTGCTGCGATCCCGTTCATGCTTGTCCACCAGATTGACCTGAATATCCCCCACGTTGGCGCCGCTGCGGATAAAGTAGTGGCGCACCAGCCCGTTGAAATTGATGGGGGCGGCGGTGCCGGCGTAGATCTGGTAATCCTTCACCTCCTCCACCTTGGCAAGCTCCCGCCCGACCGCCAGCAGGGTGCGCTCGGTCTGCTCCAGGGTCGCCCCCTCCGGCATATCGAGCACCAGCTGAAATTCCGACTTGTTGTCAAAGGGGAGCATCTTGAGCACCACCCACTGCACCACCGGCATGGCGGTAGCCGCCCCGACCAGCAGCAACACCACCAGCCAGAGCTTGCGTCTGGCGCGCTTGGCGCCATCACCGATCAGGAAAGGGGTCATCAGCCGGTGAAAAAGACCCGCCTTGGCCTCGCCGTGGGCACCGTGCACCGAATCCTTGAGCAAATGGCTCGCCAGCCAGGGGGAGAAGATAAAGGCCACCAGCAGGGAGATAAGCATCCCCATGCTGGCATTGATGGGGATGGGGCTCATGTAAGGGCCCATCAGGCCGCTGACAAAGGCCATCGGCAGCAGGGCCGCGATGACGGTCAGGGTCGCCAGTATGGTCGGCCCCCCCACCTCGTCCACCGCCCCCGGAATCAGATCCTTGAGCGCCCCCTTGCCCAAACCGCGATGGCGGTGGATGTTCTCCACCACCACGATGGCGTCATCCACCAGAATGCCGATGGAGAAGATCAGCGCAAACAGCGACACCCGGTTGAGGGTAAAGCCCCAGGCCCAGCTGGCAAACAGGGTCAGCGCCAGGGTGATGACGATGGCAACGCCCACTACCAGCGCCTCGCGCCAGCCCATGCTCACCAGCACCAGCAGCACCACCGCCGTGGTGGCAAAAATCAGCTTGCCGATCAGGGTGTTGGATTTGGTCTCGGCGGTGACGCCGTAGTCCCGGGTCACCGTCACCTCGACCCCGGCAGGGATGAGCCGGTTCTGCAAACTCTCGACCCGCGCCTCCACCCGCTTGGCCACATCGACCGCGTTCTGGCCCGGCTGCTTGCCGATGGCCAGGGTCACCGCCGGATAACTGGCCTGCCCCAGCCCCATCCAGCTGCGTTTGGTCGGGGTCTCCTGACCCAGAGAGACCTTGGCCACCTCCCCCAGATAGACCGGCTTGCCGTCGTGCAGCCCCACCACCAGCTCTCTAGCCTCCTGCTCGCTTTGCAGGAACTGCCCCACCTGCACCTTGATCTCACTGTTGTCCTGCTCGATAGCCTGTGTCGTGCCTACCTGATTGGCGGCCGCAAGTCGCTGGCTCAGCTCGCCCCAGCTGATGCCGTGGGCGCTGAGGGCCGCCGGATCCGGCATCACCCGCAACACGGCGCTCTGGCTGCCCAGCGTGTAAATATCGCGGGTACCGGGAATGCGCTTGAGTTCGGTCTCCAGCTCATGGGCGACCCGGGTCAGCTCGGGTGCCCCCAGTTGCTTGCTCCCCTCTTTGCTCCATAAGGTCAAACTGACGATGGGGACATCATCGATCCCCCGGGGTTTTACCAGCGGCTGACCGACTCCGATCCCCTGTGGCAACCAGTCGCGGTTGGAGTCGAGCTGGTTGTTGAGATCGACGATGGCCTGCTCGCGGCTCACCCCCACCTTGAACACCACCACCAGCAGGGCGCCATCGGGTTGGGAAAAAGAGTAGAGGGTATCAATGCCCTTTATCTGGGAGACCACCTGCTCGGCAGGGGTGGTGACGAGAGAGGCCACTTCAGCCGGAGTGGCTCCCGGGAAGGGAATATAGACATCGGCGAAGGTGACATCGATCTGCGGCTCCTCCTCCTTGGGGGTCACCAGCACCGCAAACAGGCCGAGCAACAGCCCCACCAGCGCCAGCAGCGGGGTGATGGCCGAGCCCTGAAACAGCGCAGCCAGCCGACCGGCAGGCCCCAGCCTCTCCTTGTTGCCGTTCAGCTCGCTACTCATGGGCCACCTCCTGCTGCTGCGCCCAGGCATCGGGGGCCAGCTTGTCACCGGCTTGCAGCCCGGCCAGGATCTCGCACTGCCCTTCAAAGCAATGGCCGACCCGCACCGGCGTCAGGGCCCAGCCAGCGGGCTGCTGCAGATAGACGCCGTTGAACTCCCCTTGCCGCAGCAGGGCGCGATCCGGCACCTGCAACACCTGACGCTCACCCTGCTTGAGCTGCACCTTGAGCCACATGCCGGGCAATACCCCGGCGGTTTGCGGCGGCAAGTCGAGGCGCAACCTGAAGGCGTGGCTCTGGCTGTCGGCATAGTTGAAGCGGGTCAGTTTGACCGGGGTAACAAGCTTGCCATCCGGCAGCAGCACCTGCACATCCGCAGGCTCACGAGCCAGCGTCAGGGCGGATTGGGGCAACTCCACCTCCACCCGCAAGGTGTCGAGGGAGAAGCCGGAGAGCAGCGGGGTACCGGGGGCGACAGTCTCCCCCAACTCCACCAGCCGTTTGGTCACCACTCCGGCGTAAGGGGCCAGAATGCGGGTATAACCGTAGGCCTCGCGGGCCTGAGTGAGAGCCGCATCGGCAGCATTCACCTCGGCGCGGGCGGCGCGATCCGTCGCCTGGGCATTATCGAGCTGGGCGCGGGTGATCACCCCCTTGGCAATCAGCGCCTGAAAGCGGGCGAGCTGGCGCTCGGCTTCCACCTGCTGGGCCTGCGCCCGCGCCAGCCGCGCCTCGGCCCCCGTGACGGCGGCAAACTGCTCCTTGCCGCTGATCTCCAGCAGCGGTTGCCCCGCCTGCACCTGATCGTTCACATCCACCAGCATGCGGGAGACCCGGCCGCTGGTCTGGGCCGCCACCGTCCCCTGATTGATGGCACTGACGGTGCCATCCAGCGTCAGCCAGTCGGTCACCGGCTGTGGCGCCACTGTCAACAAGGGCTCTGGCTCCCCGTCCGCGGCAAAGGCCCGGGGGGATGTCATGGCCTGCGATGTCATCACCAACAAGGTGATCCCCAGCAACCGGATCTTTTCCATCATTACTCTCCTTCCCTGGCGTAATCTGTCACTTCACGGGATCAGGCGGTATGGGACTGGCGCACCTTATCCACTCCCCGAGCTGGCGCCTTGGTCAGCACCCTGGCCAGCCCTCTGTCAAACAGCAAGATCCCGGCCACCATGGCCGCTATAAACAACATTATCATGGGCTGCCCGCTGGAAATGAGACTCAGAGCAGGCCCCGGGCAGATACCCACCAATCCCCAGCCGATGCCAAACAGCGCCGCCCCGCCGATCAGCCGGCGATCCAGCCTGGGGGCCGGTACGGCGACGATGGGCTCCCCCAGCACACTCTGGCGACGGGGTTTCACCAGCAGAAAATAACCCGGCATAAAGACCAGCAGAGCGCCCCCCATCACGAAGGCGAGGCTGGGATCCCAGGCCCCGGCCAGATCGAGAAAACCGGTGACCCGGGCGGGATCCACCATGCCGGAGATGGCCATCCCCAGTCCGAACAACACACCCGCAAACAAACTTGTCAGCAACTTCATGGCGATCAGCCCCTTACAGCAGATGATGAGTGACGAAGACGGTGATAAAGCCTGCCGCCATAAAGGTCAGGGTGGCGACGATGGAGCGCAGGGAGAGCCGCCCCATGCCACAGATGCCGTGGCCGCTGGTGCAGCCATTGCCAAGACGGGTACCGATGCCGACCAGCAGACCGGCCAGCAGCACTACAGGCCAGCCGGGCAAGGTGGTGAATGCGGGCATGGTGGCCCAACCCAGAGTCAGCGCCAACCAGGCGCCCGCCCCCAGCCCCAGCAGAAACAGCACCCGCCACGGCGCACGGTGTTGCAGCGCACCGGCCAGAATGCCGCTGATCCCGGCCACCCGGCCGTTGAACAACATCAGGATCAGGGCCGACAGCCCCGCCAGCATGCCGCCGCCCAAAGAGAGCAGCCATTGGCTTTCCATCATCAAGATTCCTTATTTTCTGAGTGACAAAAATGGGTTTGCAGCGCCCCCAGCACATCGGCGGCCGCCTCGCTCACCAGCGAGTAGTAGATCTGCTGGGAGACCTTGCGCGAACGGATCAGGCCGTAGCGCTTCAATACCGAAAGTTGCTGGGAGAAGGCCGACTGCCCGAGTTGGCTATGGGCCAGCAGCTCCCCGACCCCCTTCTCCCCCTCCACCAGCTGGCAGAGCACCATCAGGCGTTCGGGATGAGCCAACGCCTTGAGCAGGGAGGCGGCGGCTGTCGCATGTCTGTTCATCTCGTCGAATTGGCTCATAAGAGTAAATTAGCAATTGCTGATATTTGTTCTATTGTATAAAACAACACTAAATTAGCAATATCTAAAGTAGATAAGGAGAAAGACCATGACAGTAGATAACGGAGTCAGAATCGTCGCGGGTTGCATGTTGCTGCTCTCGCTGATCCTTACCACCTGGGTTCATCCGGGCTTTGTCTGGTTGAGTGCCTTTGTCGGGGTCAACCTGATCCAGAGCGCATTCACCGGTTTCTGCCCGGCAGCGATGATCCTCAAACGGATAGGATTTAAATAACAGGGTCGGATGACCCGGCTCACATGAGCGTGTAATAAACGCAGGAGGCTGAACATGGCAACGGTAATCGTCATCGGCGCGGGTCTCGGGGGCATGTCTGCCGCCTACGAACTCAAGGCCGAACTGGGCAAGCAGCATGAGGTGATCCTCATCAATGACAAGCCGGACTTTGAATTTACCCCCTCCAACCCCTGGATTGCCGTCCAGTGGCGGGAGCGCAAGGAGACCTCGATCCCCATCGAACCCCATGTGAAGAAAAAGGGGATCCGCTTTATCCATGCCGCCCTGACCGAGCTGCAACCGGCGGCGCAGCAGCTCACCCTCTCCGATGGCCAGACCCTGCGTTACGACTTTCTGGCGATCTGCACCGGCCCGGCCCTCGCCTTTGACGAGGTGACGGGGGCTGGCCCCGAATCCGGTGGCACCACCAGCGTCTGTACCCTCTCCCACGCCGAAGAGTGCCGCCACAGTGTCAGCGCACTGGTCGATGAGCCCGGCCCTGTGATTGTCGGCGCCATGCCGGGCGCCTCCTGCTTCGGCCCCGCCTACGAGTATGCGTTCATCCTCGATCGCCACCTGCGCGACAAGAAGGTGAGAAAAAATGTGCCCATGACCTTTGTCACCAGCGAGCCCTACATCGGCCATCTGGGTCTCAACGGCGTGGGTGACTCCAAGGGGATGCTGGAGAGCGAACTGCGGATGCGCGACGTGCAGTGGATCTGCAATGCCCGCACCGTGGCGGCGCAAGATGGCCAGATGACGGTGGAGGAGCTGGACGATGAGGGCAACCTCAAGCGCACCCACACCCTGCCCTACAAACACGCCATGATGCTGCCCGCCTTTGTCGGCATTGCGCCGCTGCGGGGCATCGAGGGGCTGGTCAATCCCCGCGGCTTTGTCATCGTCGACGAACACCAGCGCAACCCCGCCTTCCCGCAGATTTACGCCGCCGGGGTCTGCATCGCCATTGCACCGCCGCACAAGACGCCGGTACCAACCGGGGTGCCCAAGACCGGCTATATGATTGAGGCGATGGTGCGCACCCTGAGCCACAACATCAAGGCGGAGCTCAGCGGCCAGCCGCCGGTGACCAAGGCAGTATGGAATGCCATCTGTCTGGCGGACATGGGGGACACAGGTGCCGCCTTCGTCGCCATGCCGCAGATCCCGCCGCGCAACGTCGCCTGGTTCAAGAAAGGAAAGTGGGTCCATCTGGCCAAGATCGCCTTCGAGAAGTACTTCCTGCACAAGATGCAGGTGGGGGATACCGAGCCCATCTACGAAAAACTGATGCTCAAATACCTTGGCATCGACAAGACCGAATGACCCCGCAGACCCGGCCCTCGCCGGGTCTGCTTTTGGCGGCCCTGCGCGGCAAAACGGGGCTTTCGATTATGTTTCAAGATGTTGCTGCGGGCGGCGCGGGGTTTACCCTGCCTGCCGCCTCGGCTATCATTCGAGCCTCTTATCAATAGCGGAGACCATCAGTGGGCAACTCATCAAGTGACAGTTGTAGACCGACCCTCATCGTCGGTACCAAGGTCGCGAGCTAGCCGCAGGTCTTTCTCTGCCGCATGCTCGCAACCCTGCGAGAAGCGGAAATCCACTCCCCTCTTCTCCCTTTTTACACTTGACGTCTGGCAACCAGTGGCCAACCGCCACGGTCGCCATGCCTGCATAGTTTCTGCTTCCCACAAGGAGGCTGCTATGCGTTTTATCTCAATCAAACCGGCTGCGGATCGCGCGGTCGCAACAGGTTCTGTTGCTACCCGGGCTCACCCCCTGTTGAGCCGGCTCGGCCGTGGCATGCTGCCACGCTGGCTGGGCGGCAAACAGCGTCAGCACCACTACCGGCTGCAGATCCGCTGTGAGGATCGCGCCGATATGGAGCAGGTGCTGGATATGGTGAACCACACCCTGCAACCGGCCGGGCTGCAACCGATGCAATCGATGAAGCCGGGTCGCGGCGGCGGGCGAGAGCTGGTGCTCAACCTGCAGTGCACCCCGCCCCAGCGACGCTATCTGGTGCAGTTCGTTCATCAGGTCGGAGTAGCACATCCGGTGCGCTGGCAACTGCGCCCGCGCATCGACTGCGATCCCGAACTCAACTGACCGCACACCTGCGTTAACCACAGTGAAAGGGGCCAGCCACGCTGGCCCCGCTTGTTGCGTCCTCTCCGAGCGTCAGGGCATCTGATGATGCTCGCGCCCCGGGACGCCGCGTTTTTGTTTTTCTGCTGGCCATCCGCGCAATCATCCCCTGATCCATCCGCCTCCCGGCGTTTCATCATGGATTGCGCCAAGCCAGCACTTATCAGAAGGAGTACGCCATGAAGATGTGGCAACAAATTGACATGATCTCCCTGCTCGACACCCTGGCCAGCCTGCTGCTCGCCTTTGTGCTTGGCAGTCTGGTCGGGCTGGAGCGCCAGTACCGCCAACGTACCGCGGGCCTTCGCACCAACGTGCTGGTCGCCGTGGGGGCCGCCCTGTTCGTCAGTCTGGCCCAGCGTATCTATGACCTGCACGGCGGCAACTACAACGTGGTCCATGTGGTGGCCTATATCGTCTCCGGCATCGGCTTTCTCGGCGCCGGCGTCATCATGCGCGAGTCGGGCAATATCCGCGGCATCAACACCGCCGCCACCCTCTGGGGTGTCGCTGCTGTCGGCGCCGCCTGTGGCGCCGGGCTGGCCATGGAGGCAATTCTGGGCGCCCTGTTCGTGCTGGCCGCCAACACCCTGCTGCGACCGCTGGTCAACCAGATCAACCGTCGCCCGGTGGACAATACCGACACCGAAGTGACCTACAAGGTGACGGCGCTGACCCAGCGCGAACATCAAAAAGAGGTGCTGCACTGGCTCGAAGAGATGCTGGAGCAGGCCAACTACCCCTTGAGCGAACTCGATATCGAGCCGTTCGGAGTGCGGGATCTGGAGATCTCGGCGGTGCTGCTCGCCACCTCCATCGATGGCGACGAGCTGGATGCCCTGATGCAAAAGCTGGCCATCCACCCCCATATCAAGCAGGTATTCTGGCGCGCCAGCACCACGGATTGAGCTCTCGGTCAGAGGAATGGTGCCATCCACCAACAGCAAAAAGCCCCGCCAGCAATGGCGGGGCTTTCTCATATGGATGGGCGAAGAGTGGCTAGCGGCGACTGCGCCAGCGCACCCTGGGGGTGATCACCTGGGCAGTCTGCGCCGGGGGATTGCCCGCAATCAGTTGCTGCATCAGCTCGAAAGCGGCGAGGGCCAGCGCCGGACAATCCTGCGCCACCGAGTCGATGCGCATGGGAATGCAGTCGAGCAGGTCGTGATCATCGAAGGTGCACAGGCGCATGCCCGTCTCCATCAGCCCCGCCTCGTTGAGGTAGCGCAGCACCCCTTCCAGCAAAGTAAAGGAGGCGGTAAAGAGCCCCCTGGGGGGCGCTCCCAGCTCGGCCACCAGCTCGGCCATCAGCTGATAACCGGAGCTCGGCTGATAGTCGCGATGGCGCACCCGGGCGGCATCGGCTTCAAAACCGGCGCGATGGAGCCCCAGCTCATAGCCCGCCAGCCGGTGACGGCTGGGGGAGAGATCCAGCAGGCCGCCGAAGTAGTAGATCTCCTCGCCGCACTCGCTGGTCATGTCCCGCACCAGCTCGGCGGTGGCCTTGCAGGCATCGGAGATCACCATGGGCAGGCGCGACTCGCCAATATGGCGGTCGAGCTGCACCACCGGCAGGCGGTCGTGAATGCGGGCATAGATGTCATCGCTGTGGCCGCTGGAGGCGACAATCAGCCCATCCACCTGACGGCTGATGAGGTTGTCCACCACCCGCTGCTCGAGGGCGGGATCATCCTCGGAGCAGGCGATCAGCAGCTGGATGCCCGCCTCCCGGCAGTGGGCCTCGAGGGCGCGGGCGATGCGGGCAAAACCGAAGTTGGTGAGATCGGGGATCACCAGCCCCCAGGTGTAGCTGCGGGTCTCGCGCAGGGAGCGGGCATGAAAGCTCGGCAGGTAGTGACACTCCTCCGCCACCGCCTGAATGCGCTTGCGGGTATCGTCGGCAATCCGGTACTCCGCACTCTTCCCGTTGAGCACCAGACTGGCGGTCGCCTTGGACACCCCCGCCAGTTCGGCGATCTGGGCAATCGTGATCCGTTTCTTCTTCTCCACCTGGCCTCCCGGCTGACTAGAACCGGGCTATTGTACTAGGCACGCCGACAGCGGCCAGTGATTGAGGCAAATTTTGCAGCCATCATCGCCGTTACCTGATGAAAGTTGCGGCTTTTCCCCGGGGAAGTAGCGCGCCGACAGGCTGTGGCGACCCTCATCGATGAAACACTCCAGACTGGAGCGATCGCACAGGACGGTGATCCGCCCGCCAGCCCATGGGCTGCTGCGGGTCTCCCACGCTCCGCTCTGCCAGTTCTGGCGCCGCAAGGTGATGCGCCCCGGCTGCCAGCACAGCTCGGCCACGGCACCGAACCAGAGGCTCCCCTCACCACACAGGTCCAGATCGAGCCAGGCCGAGTCGATGGCCAGCCCCGGAAACTCGCCAAGCGTCCCCTCGAAACGGGTCAACTCTCCCTTCAATGCCGCAAGCTCCGCCACCGGCCGCTGGCAGAGCCACTCATCCTGCCAGAACAGCTCCCGCGGGCAGCTCATCTGGTGGATCCAGCCGTGAGCGACAGTGGGCTGGCTCATCTCGTTCTCCTCCGGCAGCCCCAGCCAACCGAACAAGAGGCGGCGCCCCTGACTGTCTCGGGTGGTTTGCGGCGCATAGAACTCGAAGCCCCGATCCAGCTCGTGGAAAGCCCCGTGCTCGAAGCGCTCGCCGTCGAAGTTGCCCGCCAGCCAGCCGCACTGGTAGAGGTTGCGATAATCCTCGCCTGCCGGGGCAATCCCCTGCGGGCAGCTGATCAGCACATGGCGCTCCCCCAGCGGGAAGAGATCCGGGCACTCCCACATATAGCCAAACTCACCCAGCCCCCCTCGCCCGCTACCGGCGATGGGGCCCACCCGCTGCCAGCTTTGCAGGGTGTCGCCGCGATAGAGCAGCACTTCGCCCTTGTCATCCAGGGTGCGGGCCCCCAGCACCATCAGCCACTGCTGGCCGTCGTGCCACACCTTGGGGTCGCGCACATGGCCGCTGTAGCCTGCGGGCAGATCCAGCACAGGCCCCAGCTTGGCAAAACCACCCTCACCGTCGGCGCGGGCCAGACACTGATAGGCGGTGCGGCTGCCATCCGGGTATTTGACGTTGCCGGTGTAGATGAGGGTCAAACGCCCCTGCTCGTCGCTCACCGCCGAGCCCGAATAGCAGCCGTGGCTCTCATAGGCTTCGGTGGGCAACAGCGCCACCGGCTCGTGCTGCCAATGCAGCAGATCGGTGGAGGTGACATGGCCCCAGCCCTTGTTGCGGTGCTCGCAGCCCAGCGGATTCCACTGGTAGAAGAGGTGGTAGCGCCCGTCGTGCTCGATAAAGCCGTTGGGATCGTTAAGCAGCCCCACCGGGGCTGCCAGATGCCAGCGGGGCCGATGGGGATCGGCCGCCGCCTTGAGCTGTCCGGCCAGCAGCGACCGGACAATCTGGTTGAGAAGATCGCTTTCCTTCATCACTCCACCTTGTACTTGAGCAGGTAGGATGCAGCGAAGGCGGCGCCAAAGGCGATCACCAGCCCGATGATGTAATGAATAAGGCTCATGGGCTGGACGATGGCCATGCCGGGAATACCGGTCAGCCCCACCGCCGTCATCCCCACCTTGGCCGCCACCACGTAGGCGCCGCCGCAGGCCCCGCCAAACAGACCGGCGAGGAAGGGTTTGATGTAGCGCAGGTTGACGCCAAAGATCGCCGCTTCCGTGATACCCAGCAGGCAGGACATGGCCGCCGGCACGGTAATGGCCTTGATCTTCACGTCGCGGGTCTTGAAGTAGACCGCGAGGCAAGCCCCACCCTGTGCCACGTTGGCCATGGCCCAGATGGGCAGCAGGAAGTTGACGCCAATTTGCGGATTGGCCAGCAGCCCCGCCTCGATGGCGTGGAAGCTGTGATGGATGCCGGTGATGACGATAAGCGAGTAAGTGCCGCCAAATACCAGCCCCGCCAGCCAGCCCGCCTGCTCATAGAGGGCGCTCAGACCGAACGAGATGCCATCCCCCAGCACCCGACCCGCCGGGCCGATAAAGAGCAGCGCCACGAAACCGGTGATGATGACGGTGAGAAACGGCGTGAGGATCAGATCCAGCGCATCCGGAATGCGCTTGCGCAGCTGTTTCTCCAGATGGGACATAAACCAGACCGCCAAGAGCACCGGGAAGACGGTGCCCTGATAGCCGATCATGGCGACATCGAGCCCGAAGAAATCCATGGTCTTGAAGCCACCGGCCACGCCCCAGGCGTTGGTCAGCGCCGGGTGGGTGAGGATGCCGCCAAGGGTCGCCCCGAGGTACGGATTGCCGCCAAACTCCCGCGCCGCCGTAAAGCCGATGAGGATCGGCAGTATGATAAAGGCCGCCGAGCTGAACATGTCGAGCATCACAAACAGGGCGCTGTCGGCATTGACCCAACCGTAGGTGCGCACCATGCCGAGCAGCCCCATCAGCAGGCCCGAGGCGACGATGGCCGGAATGATCGGCACGAAGATGTTGGAGAGGGTTCGCGCCAACCGCTGGGCCACGTTGAGCTTGGCCGCCGCCATGTCGGTCAGCTCCGCCTTGCTGGCGGTGCCGGTACCGGTCAGCGCCACAAACTCCGCATAGACCTTGTTGACCAGACCGGTGCCGAAGATCACCTGAATTTGGCCCGCGTTGCTAAAGCACCCCTTGACCCCCTCCAGCTTGTCGATGGCGGCCTTGTTTACCTTGCTGTCATCGGCCAGCACCAACCGCAGCCGGGTGGCGCAGTGGGCAGCGCTGACGATATTCTCCTTGCCCCCGAGCAGGGGCACCAGATCCTTGGCTATCGCACTGATATTCATATTCTTCCTCTTATGACCCGCCACGCTGGCGGGCCCTTGTCACATGAGAGTAGGGGCTGTCGAGCCGGGCTTCTAGCCTCAGCTCAACAGCCGCTTGTGCCTGATCGCAAAAAGGCATCCAGTTCGGAGCGGGTCGGCAGCGCCGTCATCGCCCCCTTGGCGGTGGTGGCGAGCGCCCCGCAGCCGTGGGCCTGAGCCAGGATGGCGGGCAGCTCGGCCAGCGTCGGCAGCGACGAACGCCTGGCCAGCGCCGCCAGCAGCCCGGCGACGAAGGCATCCCCCGCCCCCGTGGTGTCGAGCGGGGTCACCTTCTGCCCCACCCACTCCAGCAGCTCGCCATCAAGGCGGGCCACCACACCGGCCGCCCCTCTGGTCACCAGCACCAGCGCCGGGCCAGAGAGAGTGGCGAGCCCGGCAGCCAGATCATCCTCGCCGCTCAGCAGTTGCAGCTCCTCGATGGAGAGCTTGACCACATCCGCCTGTGCAATTGCCTGACGCACCAGCGGCAGCATCTCGGCGGGGTTGCCCCACACCTCGGGGCGCAGGTTGGGGTCGAAGCAGACCCGCCCGCCTGCCGCCTTGATGGCCGCCATGGCCTGCAGGCAGCTGGTGCGCACCGGTTCGTTGGCGAGCGCGATGGAGCAGGTGAGCAGCCACTGACCGGCATCGAAGCGGGGCAACTCATTTGGGGTGAGGAACTGGTCGGCACTGGGGCGCACCATAAAGGTGAAGCTGCGCTCCCCCTCGTCATCCAGTTCTACCAGCACGGTAGAGGTGCGATGGTCTGGATCGAGCCGCAGCGCACCGATATCCACCCCCTCCCCGCTCAGGGTGTCGGCCATAAAGCGGCCGAACGGGTCAGCACCAACCCGGCCGATAAAGGCCGCATCGCCGCCCAGCCGTGCCACGCCAACCGCCACATTGGCGGGCGCGCCACCCGGACACTTGAGGTAGTGCAACGCCCCTTCCGGGATCAAGTCCACCACCGCATCCCCCATTACCCACACACGATTCGTCACCTTGCTACTCCACTGCTGCATCGGATCCACGGTCAAACCCGAACTCTGTTCTGTTGGCTGGCATTATCAGCTAAACCGTTTTAGCCAACCAACAGATCTCGGCACCGGCTGCCATTTTTGTGATCGGGATAACGAACTAGAACCAGGTTTCCATCTGTACGCCAAAGTTCCACTCGCCACCGGCGGTGAAGTTGCTCTGGCCCATGGCATCGTCGCTGGCGTAGTTGTCGAGCTCGGAGGACCAGTCCATCCAGCTGGCGAACACCCGCAGTTCGGGCCGCTCGAAGAAACCGGCGGTCTGCGCCTTGAAGGTGGGGGCGAAGGTGAGCTTGGTGAAGTTGCCGTTCACCGCCTGGCGTCCCTTGTAACCCTTGGGATCGAGATCCATGTACTGCCAGGCCGCCTCGTAGACCAGCTCGACGTTCTGGCTCAGCACCTGCGCCACCCGGGTATTGACGGTGAGCCAGCGGTACTCGTCCCCTTTCACGTAGCGATCCTGACTCTGCTCGGCCAGCAGGGCCGGGGCAAAACGCCAGCGCGAGTTGAGATCGGTGGCGCCAAACACGGCGACCCGCACTGCATCGGCGTCCGGCAGCAGCTCGCTGTCAGAGCCCAGCCCCTTGACCTCGGCCCCCAGCCCATGACCATACAGCACCGCCGCCTTGGCAAAACCGGGGTTGATGCCAAAGAAGCTCTCGCCGTGGTAGGCCAGCAGGGTGTGTGCCCCCTTGTCCGCCGCCTCGCTGCCCGCCCCCTTGTCATTGATGCGGGCGTCATTGTCCTTGGCCGAGAGACCGTTCACCATCCACTGCCAGTTGCCGACGCGGTTGTTCATGGTGAGGATGTAGCTCTCGATATCGGAGAGACCGCTGGCGCTGATGTCGCCGTAATCGCGGCCATAGAGGGAGAAGTTGGCCTTCCAGCTGTCGGCCAGCTGCACGTCGTAGACGCCGCCGCCGGTACCGGCCAGGAACACCACGTCGGAATCGAGCCAGTGGATGTCAAAGTTGTCCCGATCAAAGCGCTTGCCCGCCCACAGCACCGCATTCTTGAAGGGGCCGTCGAAGCTCGCCAGATTGCCGATCTCGGCAAACACCTGACGGGTATTGAGGCTCGAATCGCTGGCGGTCCAGTCGTTGCTGGTCTCCACCCCGTCCGCCAGCATCAGCTTGTAGCGGGCCCAGCTGCCATCCTCGAAGGTCTGGGTTTTCAGCAGGTTGGCCTCCATGTAGGTGTCATCCTCGTTGCCAAGGCGACCGACAGCCCCGCCCACCGAACCGGCTGGCGTGATGTAGGGGCCGCCGCGCCCACCGTTGCCATTGCTGTTGACCAGGAGGCCCGAGCGGGCATAGCCGTGAAACTCGAAGCCCTGGGCACCAGCGGTCTTCTCATCCACCTTCTGGCTGCGGTTGTTGGCCACCTGCGCCTGCTCGCTGGCCGCGCTCGCCTTCACTTCCGCCTGACTGGCACGGCTCTCTGCCGCCTCGGCTCTCGCTTCAGCCGCCTGTACCCGCGCCTCCAGCGCCGCCAGTCTGGCCTCGACACTCTCACCTGCGACACTCGCCTGCGCCGCCCACAGCGGGCTGCTCATCCCCAATCCCAGCGCTACCGCCAGCGCCAACTTGCTCTTGAACATCATCATCTTCCTCACCTGTCATCTGTGGCCCGGACGGGCGCTGTTGTTATCGACAGACGGAGCATAGCTAAACCGCTTTAGCCAACTCAATACAGCAACTAAACCGTTTCAGCAACAGTGTGAGCGGGATAACATTTGTACAGCAGGAATTGGCGGGAGTTGTGAGGAGGATCCCTCATCAGGATCCACTCAATAGGGCGGATCCTGGCTAAACGGCGGGCAAAAAAAGAGCCGGCACAAGGCCGGCTCTGTTTATTCGGGTCGCTGAAATCAGCTGGTCAGATCGTCGAAGAAGCGTTTCACCCCTTCGAAGAAGCCTTCCGATTTCGGCTTGTGGGTCTTGGCAGCGGCACCGCTGAACGACTCGTCCAGCTGGCGCAGCAGCTCTTTCTGCTGCTCGGTGAGGTTGACCGGCGTCTCGATCACCACCTTGCACATCAGATCCCCCACCTGACCGGAGCGCACGGACTTCACGCCCTTGCCGCGCATGCGGAACATCTTGCCGGTCTGGGTCTCCGGAGTGACCTTGAGCTTGACGCGGCCATCCAGGGTCGGCACTTCAATCTCGCCACCGAGGGCGGCTGCGGTGAAGCTGATGGGCACTTCGCAGTAGAGGTTGTTGCCGTCACGCACGAAGATCTCGTGCTCTTTGACGTGCACCTGTACGTAGAGATCCCCTGCCGGAGCCCCTGCTTCCCCCGCTTCCCCTTCGCCGGAGAGACGGATGCGATCGCCGGTATCGACGCCCGCCGGAATTTTCACCGACAGGGTCTTGGTGCGCTGGTAGCGACCTTCACCGTGACACTTGCGGCACGGATCCTTGATGATCTTGCCGCGACCGTGACAGTGCGGGCACGCCTGCTGCACCGCGAAGAAGCCCTGACGCATCTGCACCTGGCCGGAGCCGTGGCAGGTCGGGCAGGTCTGGGCACTGCTGCCGGTGTGGGCACCGGAGCCGTTACAGACTTCGCAGTGAACCAGGGTCGGCACCTTGATCTCCTTGGAGACCCCGCGTACCGCCTCTTCCAGCGTCAGCTCCATGGTGTAACGCAGGTCGGAGCCACGGGCCGGGCCACGACGGGCACCACCACGGCCACCGCCGAAGATGTCACCGAATACGTCACCAAACATGTCGGCGAAGTCGGCACCGCCGCCAAAGCCACCGTGGCCACCGCCACCCTGGCTCGGGTCGACACCGGCATGGCCGTACTGGTCGTAACGGGCACGCAGGTTGGCATCGGTCAGGACCTCGTAGGCTTCCTTGACCTCTTTGAACTTCTCTTCGGATGCGGCATCACCCTGGTTACGATCCGGGTGATACTTCATGGCCAGGCGCTTGTACGCCTTCTTGATCTCGCGATCGTCGGCATCTTTCGCCACACCCAGTACTTCGTAGAAATCGCGCTTCGACATACTCATCCTGTGGTTACGCAGACGGGCGTTGGTTACCCAACGCCCGTGAATTCATTGACCAAGCCGATGGGCGAAGCGGACTCCGCCCATCTGGGTAGGGCTTACTTCTTGTCGTCTTTCACTTCTTCGAACTCGGCGTCGACTACGTCGTCGTCAGCCTTGGCAGAAGAGGAGGACTGACCGGCATCAGCACCGGCTGCACCCTGGGCCTGAGCCTGCTGCTGGGCAATTTCCATCAGCTTCTGGGACGCTTCCAGCAGAGCCTGCTGTTTGGCTTCGATAGCAGCCTTGTCGTCACCCTTGATGGCCGCTTCCAGCTCGCTCAGAGCGGCTTCGATCTTGGTCTTGTCGTCGGCAGGCAGGGCTTCACCGGCTTCGGTGATCTGCTTGCGTACGGAGTGGACCAGACCATCAGCCTGGTTGCGAGCCTGTACCAGCTCTTCAAACTTCTTGTCCTCGGCCGCGTTGGCTTCGGCTTCGCGTACCATGCGCTCGATCTCGTCATCAGACAGACCAGAGGAGGCCTGGATGGTGATCTTCTGCTCTTTGTTGGTCTCTTTGTCTTTCGCAGAGACGTGCAGGATACCGTTGGCATCGATGTCGAAGGTCACTTCGATCTGCGGCAGACCGCGCGGTGCCGGACGGATGCCTTCCAGGTTGAACTGGCCCAGAGACTTGTTGTCGCTGGCGCGCTTGCGCTCACCCTGCAGCACGTGAATGGTCACGGCAGACTGGTTGTCTTCGGCAGTGGAGAACACCTGGGACTTCTTGGTCGGAATGGTGGTGTTCTTCTCGATCAGCGCAGTCATCACGCTACCCATGGTTTCGATACCCAGGGAGAGCGGGGTAACGTCCAGCAGCAGTACGTCGGTCTTGTCACCGGACAGTACGGCACCCTGGATGGCAGCACCCATGGCCACGGCTTCGTCCGGGTTGACGTCTTTACGCGGCTCTTTGCCAAAGAACTCGGCAACGGTCTTCTGAACCAGCGGCATACGGGTCTGACCACCAACCAGGATCACGTCGTCGATCTCGCCAACTGCCAGACCGGAGTCTTTCAGGGCGACACGAACCGGCTCCAGAGAGTCTTTCACCATGTCTTCTACCAGGGATTCCAGCTTGGCGCGGGTCACCTTGATGTTCATGTGCTTCGGACCGGTGGCATCTGCAGTGATGTACGGCAGGTTGACGTCGGTCTGCTGGGCAGAAGAGAGCTCGATCTTGGCTTTCTCGGCGGCATCTTTCAGACGCTGCAGAGCCAGCTGGTCGTTGCGCAGGTCGATGCCCTGCTCACGCTTGAACTCGTCTACCAGATAGTTGATGACGCGGTTGTCGAAGTCTTCACCACCCAGGTGGGTGTTACCGTTGGTCGCCAGTACTTCGAAGGTGGTTTCGCCTTCAACTTCGTCGATCTCGATGATGGAGATATCGAAAGTACCGCCACCCAGGTCATATACGGCAACCTTGCGCTCGCCCTTGACCTTGTTCACGCCGTAAGCGAAAGCAGCTGCAGTCGGTTCGTTGATGATGCGTTTTACATCCAGACCGGCGATGCGACCGGCATCCTTGGTAGCCTGACGCTGGGCGTCGTTGAAGTAGGCCGGAACAGTGATAACGGCTTCGGTTACCGGCTCACCCAGATAGTCTTCGGCGGTCTTCTTCATCTTTTTCAGCACTTCGGCAGAGATCTGCGGCGGTGCCATTTTCTTGCCCTTCACTTCAACCCAGGCGTCGCCGTTGTCAGCTTTGGCGATGGCGTACGGCATGATTTTCAGGTCACGCTGCACTTCTTCATCTTCAAAACGACGACCGATCAGACGCTTGATGGCGAACAGGGTGTTTTTCGGGTTGGTGATGGCCTGACGCTTGGCCGGCTGACCAACCAGGATCTCGCCATCATCGGCATAGGCAATGATGGACGGAGTAGTACGATCGCCTTCTGCGTTCTCGATCACGCGAGCAGTGTCGCCATCCAGAATAGCGACGCAGGAGTTGGTAGTACCCAGGTCAATACCGATGATTTTACCCATTTGACGAATCTCCAAATACTTTGAATAAACTGGCGAGGAACTCGCCTTAATGCGTTAACGGCTAGGTGGGGGCTGCCAATCTGGCTTTCAAGCTCCCGGCATCAAATTTTTTGTGCCGCCGCGGCCTTGCTACCTATATGGGGTCGCCAGACGCAGCTTCAAGCCCCAACCCTAAAAAACCACACCCTTTGTCATGGTTGCGCGGTCACGTTGAGCCGTAAACCGGGCAAGATGAACAGGTGCTGCACTGCGAAACAAAAAGCCCGCCACAGGGCGGGCTCGGGCACCCACAGCCAATCAGTCGACCGCTTTGGCGATCATCACCATGGCCGGACGGATCACCCGACCGTTGAGGTCATAGCCCTTCTGCATCACTGCAATGACGGTGTTCGGGGCCACATCGGCACTCGGCACCATGCTCATCGCCTGATGGGCGTTGGGGTCAAACGGCTGGTTGATCGGGTCGAGCGCCACCAGACCAAACTTGGCCACGCCGCTCTGCATGGATTTCAGGGTCAGCTCGACACCTTCGATCATCGGCTTGAGGGCTTCGTTCTCCTTGTCGGCCAGTTCGATGGCACGCTCAAGGTTGTCCAGCACCGGCAGCAGTTCATTGGCGAACTTCTCCAGAGCGAATTTGTGCGCCTTCTCCACATCCAGCTCGGTACGACGGCGCAGGTTCTCCATCTCGGCGGCGGTACGCAGGGCGCGTTCACGCTCTTCCGCCGCTTTTTGGATGGCGGTTTCCAGCTGCGCTTCCAGTTCGGCAATGCGGGCCTGCTCGGCTGTCACTTCACTGTCTACATCGGTCGGCTCGACTGGCTGGGCTTCCACTTGCTCCATCGCTTCAACCTTTTGCTCTTCGTGGTTCATGACATCTCCAATTCCGGGGTTACTTATGAGGGCCCTGACGTCTGGTTGAGCGACCGGACGACAACAGACCGACTATGTTGGCGCTATTATGGGGATGCATCCCCGGCTTTCAAGGGGTAAAGGGCAATCTGGGTTGCTGAATAGCCGCAACCGTCGGTTTATCCGGGTTACCGCTCACCGTTTAACCAGTAGCCTCAAGGGGATAGCCGGCCCCGTCACACGGGAGAGCGTCACAAGCGGAGCAAAGCACTGTATACTGGCCCGCAATACCCATCCCAGATCTGACTGACTATGGATTCTCCGTTCAAAACCATCGCCCTGATTGGCAAACCCCACCATGAGGGGGCCAACCAGACGCTGACCGGCCTGCATCAATACCTGACCGCCCGCGGCTTTCGGGTACTGGTGGAGAGCCGGGTCGCCCAGACCCTGAGCATCCTCGATGAAAACGTGATGGATCTGGTGCAACTGGGCCAGCAGGCCGATCTCGCCATCGTGGTCGGCGGTGACGGCAACATGCTGGGGGCGGCGCGGGTGCTGTCGCGCTTCGATGTGGCGGTGATCGGGGTCAACCGGGGCAACCTCGGCTTTCTGACCGATCTCTCGCCGCAGGATTATCTGCTGCCGCTGGAGCAGGTGCTCTCCGGTCACTACAAGAGCGAACACCGCTTCCTGCTGGAGGCCTCGGTCTATCGCCACGGCGAGCGCAAGTCGAGCAATCTGGCGGTCAACGAGGCGGTGCTGCACCCGGGCAAGATCGCCCACATGATCGAGTTCGAGGTCTATATCGATGGCAGCTTTATGTATAGCCAGCGCTCGGACGGCATCATAGTGGCCACCCCGACCGGCTCCACCGCCTACTCCCTGTCGGCAGGTGGCGCCATCCTCACCCCCAAGCTCAACGCCATCACGCTGGTGCCCATGTTCCCGCATACCCTCAGCAGTCGCCCCATCGTGCTCGATGCCGACAGCGAAGTGCGGCTGCTGGTCTCGCCGGACAATCAGGACGATGCCATGCAGGTCAGCTGTGACGGTCAGGTGACCCTGGCGGTCCACCCGGGGGACGAGATCCTCATCAAGAAGAGCCACCACCAGCTTCATCTGGTGCATCCCCTCGACTACAGCTACTTCCACGTGCTGCGCAACAAGCTCGGCTGGGGCAGCAAGCTGTTTTAATCGGCGCTGACCGACAACGGCATTGCCAGAGAGGGCGCCTGAATTGGCGCCCTTCTCTTTTCTGTCGTGGCAACGTCCCCTGCACTCTCATATCCGTACCGCGTCCCAATAGTCAGTACCGCATTCTCATAGCCATGGCGCACTGGCGCGGCTTTCCTGTGTTAAAAATGGCGGCGCCCTCTTTACTGTATATAAGACCAGTATATACTGGATGCATACACAGTAATGTTGACCTATACAGGATGAGACCATGCTGACCCAGCTGACCGTCAACAACTTCGCCATCGTCAAGTTTCTCGAACTCGATCTGCAACCGGGCATGACCTGCATCACAGGTGAGACCGGTGCCGGTAAATCCATCGCCATCGACGCTCTCGGTCTCTGCCTCGGAGAGCGGGCCGAAGCCGGCATGGTGCGACCCGATAGCGACAAAAGCGAGGTCAGCGCCCGCTTCCTGCTGGACAACAACCCGGCCGCCCGCGCCTGGCTCGCCACCAACGAGCTGGAAAACGAAGGTGAGTGTATCGTCCGGCGAGTCATCTCCGCCGAGGGCCGCTCACGCAGCTATATCAACGGCGTGCCCGTCCCCCTCACCCAGCTCAAGAATCTGGGCCAGCTGCTGGTCAACGTACACGGTCAGCATGCCCACCAGATGCTGCTCAAACCCGACTACCAGCTCGCTCTGCTCGACGGTTATGCCGGTCACCATCTGCTGCTCGACGAGGTGCGCCAGCACTATCAGCAGTGGCGCCAACTGCAAAACGAGCTGAACCGGCTCAAGGCCGAGCAGCAGCAGCGGGAGGCCCGCCGCCAGCTGATCGAGTATCAGGTGCAGGAGCTGGACGAATTTGCCCTGCAACCGGGGGAGTTCGAAGAGATAGAAGAGGAGCACCAGCGTCTCGCCAACGGCACCGAGCTGATGCAGGAGTGCGGGGCTTGCCTCGATCTGCTCTATGACAACGAAGAGACCACTATCGCAGGGCTGCTGCAATCGGCCGTCGATCGGGCCGAGGGGCTGGTCAGCATGGACAGCCGCCTCACCCCGGTACTGGAGATGCTGAACGAAGCCCTGATCGGGGTGCAGGAGAGCCACAGCGAGCTGCGCAGCTATCTCGATCGGCTGGAGCTGGATCCCGAACGTTTCAACGAGCTGGAGGCCCGCCTCTCCAAGGCGATCAATCTGGCCCGCAAGCACCACGTCAAACCGGCAGATCTGGCTCAGTACCATCAGGAGCTGGCCTCTGATCTTGCTCGCCTCAACTCCGATGAAGAGCGGTTAGAGGGGATGGAAGATGAGCTGGCCGAGGCCCGTCAGGCTTTTGTCCAGGCCGCCGAGGCCCTGAGCCAGAGCCGTCAGCGTTACGCCCAGGAGCTGGGCGCCAAGGTAACCAGCAGCATGCACGAACTGGCGATGCCCGATGGCCGCTTTGCCATCGAGGTGCGCCCCGATGCCCAGAGCAGCCTCTCTCCGCTGGGTATAGATCGGGTGGAATTTATGGTCACCACCAACCCGGGCCAACCGATCCAGCCGCTTGGCAAGGTGGCCTCAGGCGGTGAACTGTCACGTATCAGCCTCGCCATCGTGGTGATCAGCGCCCGCAAGATCTCCACCCCGACCCTGATTTTCGATGAGGTGGATGTGGGGATCAGCGGCCCGACTGCCGCCGTGGTGGGTCGCCTGCTGCGCCAGCTCGGGGAGTCCACTCAGGTGATGGTGGTCACTCACTTGCCTCAGGTGGCAGGCAACGGCCACCAGCATATGGTGGTGAGCAAGCATACCGATGGCAAAACCACCGAAACCCGGATGGATGCGCTCGACCAGAATGCCCGTCTCAATGAGCTGGCACGCCTGCTCGGTGGCGACCAGATCACCGACAACACCCTGGCCAATGCTCGCGAGCTGCTGCGCCGCTGAATCAGGCAATAAAGCCGATTTGCAGCGATGGCGACTGATAGCGCTGACCGAACATGCTGACTGCGCAGGCACAGGCGAGAGCTATGGCCTGCGCAGCCAGTAATAGCCAATAGCCAATAGCCAATAGCCAACTGTGAGCACCGAACTCGCGTCAGGATTACCGACCCAGAT
>OERO01000107.1_pt1 | contig 24296 bp, 18 predicted proteins | sample 1540041 | NCBI WGS metagenome assembly OERO01 (sample SAMEA3891234, study PRJEB23780) | metagenome | biome: terrestrial biome; feature: animal house; material: water of meat washing | place: Italy | collected 2015-05-12
AAGTACTCCGAAGATGCCGCTGCATGTGTCGTTACCCTGAACCCGATGAGTTCAAAGCTGGTTGAATGAGTTAAGCAACATTAGAGTGTATTTAACAATAAAAATAATCCCATAACAAATTAATTTTCATACATATTTTTGTTTAAGCGCTATCTAAAAATAGGAGGCGATTTTAAACAACATTTTTACAGTATACACTGGGTATACATAGAATTTAAGCTGTATTTTTTGTAGCAAGGTATACACTGGGTATACATTTTATAGAATAAAAAAAGGCCTGTATGGCCTTTGACTAAGTAGAGCCCTAATTAGGTTGGCAAGTATTCAGATACCTATTTTTACTTAAAAATTCGAGTACATCTCTTTTTGTGTACCCAACTTTTCTCGGTCCCACTTTAACAAAAGGAATACCATTACCTTGGCAGCGTTTAGCCTGAAGCCAAGATAGTGACATATCGCATACTAGCGCTACGACTTCGGGTGAGAATACGGCATCCTCAGGAAGATTCCAAAATTGATGAATTGAGTTCAAACGTTGCTCTTCTGACATTCGAGCAATACGATCCAATCTTTGTTTCATTAATTTTATCGGTCCTATAAAAATTATTGCATATAGATATATGTCTAGATATATCTGCTGATAACAAGAACATAGCACAACATAATTTTTCAAAACTCATTTCGTTGAAAACATCAAAAAATCGGTTTATTTTTTTAAATAATATTGTTCCTGGTTAGCTAACTAACTTTTTACTTTGACTGTATCGATGATTAAAAAAGTTATTGTCTAAGCTCAATTTGGATGTGAAAGATTTGCAGTAATATTTAGTCATCCTTCTTTGAGGCTTTTCATTTCGTAAATGTGAGGGTTTAACTTCAAGAAACAAATTCTTATGTTTATTTCTACTAAGTTAGTCTTGAACTATGATCTGGATTATTAATATTTACTCAATATGAGAGGCTAGTACCTCATTCAATAAATAGGTCAAACCTATAATTTATTTTCTCAAATTCATAGTATTTAAAATAATGTGACACAGTTCAAATCTGTACGTTACTCAGCAAAAAACTGTCCGTTTCATCCAATTTCTTCATTATTTTAATAACGTTACACAGCAAAATTTTGTACGTTACTCAGCAGAAAATACGATGTTACATAACACTATTTAAATTGGACTAAATCAATATCTTAAAGTTTTTTAATAGAGTTGTAAGCGTTATTTATTAGATGTGTTTTACTATTCAGAACACATTTTTATGTTTTAACACTCAAAAAATAAAAATAAGTTGTTTAATAGTCAAACTGTTAGGCCTAAAAGCTATTAATTCATCTATTAAGCTCAAGTAGGGTGAATCATATCTACTTACACATCACCTTTTATTTAATTAGTTCAACGCATTTTTCATCAAAAATCAGCGAATCAGGACGGTTGGAGATCTATTTTTTCACATCTGTTTATCATTGGGTATGGGGTGGGGAAATCTTTCTAATTCTGGAAGGTATCAAGCAAGCCTACCTGTAGCTACAGAAAAAATCGCTACGCGATTTTTGTCTGGTACGCAACAGGGCCTTGTTAGGGAGATCCCTAAGACCCCTCCAATACAACTCCAATGGAGGTGAATAAATGACAAGAGCACGACGAAAAATTGTTAAGCGACTTCGTTTTAAGGATGAGCAGGCAAGAAGGTTAGACAGCTATCTTGAGATGAGGAAAGTAACATTTACTGATTTCACTCATTACTTAATTGAAAGTGAACTAAACAGATTGGGCTGGCAGTGTACTGACAACGTTCAGTTCGAGGCGTCAGAAGAAAATATTGTTGCTGTTGACTTACCTATTAGGAAGCGGAGAAGGGAAAAATTTAATATTATTGGTCGTCCAGCTCCAGATATGGATCCTAAGTTATTGAAAAAATTAGGAGGCATTGGGCATAACGTAAATCAGATTGCACGTTCGCTCAATATTATCTGTGGTTATCAAATAGATGTTATGCAACAGTTTTCTTTTATAGATTGTCTTGATGTACTAGCAGATATACAACAGCAGATTCACAAATATTTACCAGAGATCCCTACCTACACCCTTTCAGAAAATCTCGCAGAACACAGACGATCAAAAGCTCAAGGATCAGTCGCAAAAGTAGAGCTTACATAATGATCATCAAGTTTTTACCAGTTGGGACTGGTGATCCTAAGAGGGCAGTCTCCTATTTACTTGGCGAACTTGATCATAAAGGAGATAAGCGAGCTGATGTGGAAATATTAGAAGGAGATCCTTTCACATTTTCTGCCCTGGCAGAAAGTGCTTCATTTAAATATTGTTATACATCAGTTGTCATTGCCTGGTCACCGCAGGATCAGGTGACAGATGATCAAATCAGTGAAGTTGTTTCTGGATTTCGAGAACATATCGGTGCTGGACTTGAGCAAGATCAGTATCACATGACTGTCATCATGCATAGAGAAGATGATGGTTCAGGACATTTACATATTCTAATACCACGTATGGAGCTGAGAACTGGAAAATCATTTAATGTCGCTCCGCCTGGTCATCGTCATTATTTTGATCCGTTACGTGATTACTTTAACTACAAATATGATTGGATTCGACCTGATGATGTTACACATTTGAATCAGAAAGAGTTGCCTCAACATCTGCATTTCCAAGATGCTAAAGATGTAAAAGCAAATTTAGATGGATTAACTGATCAGAAATTGACGAAAGATGAGCGGCTGAAGATTATTGATCGATATGTTCTGAACCTGATCAATTCGGGTGACATTAATAATCGTGAAGAACTTGTTGGCTGTCTAAAACGTTTGGGCAAAGTGAACAGACAAGGCAAGGATTATATTTCACTTAAACATGCGACCGACACAGATCGGCTAAGAGGAAAATTTTATGGAATGGATTTTTCATTTAAAGATTATCAAATAAATCAAAGACGATTAAAGCAGGGAATCTGTGAGAGTGAACAACTGTTAATAACCAATGAAGAACGTTTAAAAAGAGCCGAAAAATGTTTTAAAGAAATGCATCGTGTTCGGGCAAAGCGAGCTGAATACAACCATAAGTATTACCAACCCAAAGGATTAAAAGGACAAACAATAGATCAAGAAATATTAGATTCGGAGTTGAATATAAATTCAATGCTTAACCGATTCATTCCTAAAGATGAATCTAGTCCTGATGATATGTCTAGGATATATGATCCTAAAAACTTATCCATCGATAAAATTAAGAAAAATCAAGTATTACCACATCAAACACACACAACGACATCCATGCATGAAACTGATGCCATTGTTGAGCTAAATTCAAAATTAGTTGCAGAAAGATTTTCAAGCTTTGATGAAGTTGAACAAACAACGCCTCAAATAAATTTAGGGCGAAATTTAATCAAGACAACAAGTGAATCTTCAATATCAAAGAGTTTACTAATTGATTGGGAAATTAACAGTATTAAGCATTCTCTTAATTATCAGAAATCTACACGAATGGAAGGAGTTAAGTATGAGAGATACACCATTACAGATCTTAAAAAACCAACGGATTGCCCAGTTAGAGGCGACAGTTCAAAATCTAGAACTGAAACTGAAAATAAAGGACGGGGAAATTCAAACAGACCAAAATGTGATCCAAGAGCAGAAAGCCTACATCAACGAACTAGAGAACTCGCAGAAGCTACAGCACGACTATCAAGAGCTTATGAGGAAAGAAAACTTTCTTATGAACAAGAAACTCAAAGATATGAATTCGAAGTCAATCGAGCAGGGCAAGATCATCAAGTTATATCAAGAGGAACTGCAAAAAGAGATTTCATTGAAAGAGCTCATCGAATATTTAGAGAGACTAAAATCAGAGTTAGAAACACATTTGAAGATGTTATTAAAAGTCTCTTATCTGCGACCCCTGATCCAAGAGGAAATAGATGGCGTTTTAAGGCCATATCTGAAAGGGTTGAAACAATTGGAGTCAGTAGATTGGTCAACATTGCAAGACAACGAACTGAGCGTAAACAACGTATTGAAAACGTTAAACGATTTAAACAAGAATTAGAACGTACGAAAGAACTCTCAAAGCGCAGGCGTGCATTGAATACCATGAGTGCTGAGCTAAGCTGCATCCAAGAGAATTTCCCTGAGCTAGAACTAAGACCTGCATTGGGCTTTGTATCAATAGCTGAACGCTGTTTTCATCAATATCGTGATGCCAATAAATCTGACGAGGACATAGATCTATACCTCGGTGAGTATATTTACAGTATTGATGAATGCTTTAAGTTTCTCGAAATAAAGCTAAATACTATGCAAGCTGAGGAACTAAATACAATTAAAAAACTGTCTACAATAATTGAAGGTCACTTAGATCAAATTAAGTTTGAAATAATTGTAGAGGATGAAACTGTTCACTATGAGAGTGCTAAGCAGGAAGTAAAGGGTTTGGTTGCAGCATTTAGGGAAAAGCTTGGCAAGCATGAAAGGATACTGATAAACAATATGTTCGATGATGATGGATTAATCCACCCTGATTTAGACAAGAGAAGGCATCAACCAGACAGACTATATAACTCAGACTATGATAATTTTTCTTAGTCAAAGGGCTAGCGGCGGGAAGGCACAGCTTTGCCGCTACTAACTTATATGGCATATCTATATTTGAGCTTATATGTGCGTTTAGTATAAGAAATTTATACCAAATGAAAAATGAGTTAGAAAGATATGTGAAAAAATAGTTTTCATTCAAAAATATCTTAAAATTCAATCGTATTTATAAGGGGAATCGGGTGAGTAAGAAAGATTGGATATTACAGACTAAAGAAATTCGTAGGTCTTTTAATAATGCAACTTGGATACCATTAAGAGCATCGCAGAACAATACTCATGGGGATATTCAAAAAATCGGATACATTGAAGATTACTTTGGGTGTGGTACAGTTGCTTTTCCTGAAGAGCATATGAGTTTAGCTGACAGCTTAAGTTGGAGTGACATAGGCATAGGTTGTGAGACAACTCCATATGCCTATGATGATGGATATTATAAAACAGTTGAAGAGTATCAATATAATGACAAACAACCTATAGGGACTCATTTAGTATTTAGCTATACACATCCTTTAACCCACAAGCGTGAGTGGATAATTAATCCTGACTTAATCATGGCACTACAGCTAGTGAAAGAGGGAGATATTTGGGTCAGTCCGTTGGAAAATTTTACTCCCGTAATTAAGGAGGTATTCAATGAAAATAATGATCATGTACTTATAGAAATTAAAAAAGAATTCTTAATAGACTATCTTGCTGCTAGAAATCTGAACCTGCGAATTTCATATTATCGACAAAGAGTTGAGAATGTAGAAAGTTTAGAAACAAGCCCTTACAAGGATCTTGAAAATAAAAATGATGAAATTGAGGGCGGTAGATTTGAACTTTTAATTCGTGATCTTGAAAGTGTTTATGGGGGTACATGGGCATCTATGCGAGTGGGGAGAACAGATGTAGATAATGAGGAAGACGCCCCTGTAATGGGAGAAGAAAATGATGGGAATACAGAATATGAACAAGCAGAGGGCTATACAGGAGGATACCATGGTGTAAGAGTTGAGGGAGAGTTTTTAAAAGATGAATGGATAATGCATAATGGGAAAAGCACCAGAATAAGAAATGATAAAAATGAAGATTTACCTAGCTTTATTATTGAAACAGATGGAAAAAGAGTACCTTCTGATAAATTAAATAATGAGTCCATTGGACGTTGGCTTTGGTTTAGATCATCTGTAATTAATGAACTACTTACTTATAGAGGTTTTTCTTTAAGTTGGTATACACAGGAAACAGGAGCCATAAATTCTTCTTCAGGTTATAGAACACATTTTGGCTTAAATGTAGCTGATTACATAACAGTATATGCTTATGATATTGCTCGATTAAAACCTTGGGAACAGCATGTTTGGCTAGGTCATAATGTAGTGCCTGATGGAAAAGTATCAGCAGAATTAATGCTATCTCAAGTAGAAGCTAATCCAGCTAACACCCATGCTCCAGAAGTAATATTATTTGAATTGGCAGAGGTATTAGAACAGCATTTTTATGAAAAATATCAGTTAGAACTTTTTTCACATAAAGTTGATGCAGACACTTTCTTTAAGCATATTTCTCGATTTGCTAGCAAAGATCAGCCATCTCTACTGAGATTGGCAAAAGAGTTGACTCGCTTTTTCTCGGAACGTTTAAATAAAAAAGCTCTTAAACAGCTTTCTAATCATAAATTAAAAAATGATTTAGGCTCAAATAAGCTCTTCGAAAGCATTTTAGCGGATAAAGTAGGTGAGGATAAAGCTCATCAAATGTTTGGAGTAATTGCTGGTATATATGATATGAGGAATGGCGATGCACATATATCTGGATCTAAAATTACTGATGCCATTAAATTAGCTGAAGTTGATGACTCCTTATCATATCTTAGACAAGGTCAGCAGCTTATAGATAATCTTGCTAGATCCATATATTTTATAATTAGAAAGTTATTTGATGAATAGAAAAGCGACTTTTCCCCAAATAAAATAAGTGAAATATTTTTTAGATTGTCTAAAAATACAATAATAGACTTTGTTCGATTTCTTCTTTTTCTTTAATACCTTTTGTTGATTTTAAAAGCCCCATTCTAGTGAATGGGGCTTTTTTAATGTTTTATCATGTTCGACGTCTAACCATGATCACATGTTTCACAAATTATTTTAGCTGAGCTCACGAATTGACTCTTAAGTTGAGCTGTTCTGGACTATGCCAATGCATCTTTAAATGTCCTAACTGATCTTTAAGATAGGCGACTTGTTGAACAATGAAATTCTTATGTTTGAGCCATTCATCAAGCCTCGCATCATCATAATGAATATCAACTTTCATTTTTAATAGCTGATGATATAAGCCTCGTATCTCAGGTGACATCGCTTCTAAGTCAGAGGCTTGTGCAACAGGGGATAATGGAGAAGGTAGGCCTATGGGTGCTGGGTTACTTGATGATCTAGATTTGGTTATATTTGGAGTTGTAATAGATAATGCTGAGGAAGCATGACGTTGCTTAGACCTATTTCCTTGTATTGGGCTGTTCGTTGAAGATTCATCTTGTGATGACGTTGCAGCTTGATTTGGTTGCGTAGTGCCTTTTACAACGTTACTCAGCTTTCGGTAGTTAATTGTATAAAAGTTAGTTTGAAGCCACTTGTTCTGTGCCAATTTTTTAACAATAAGGATTCCAGCATTTTTCAACTTACTGACAATGCGTTTAATAGTCGATACGCTGTAGATTCCTAAGGTATCAGCCCACTGTTCATAGCTATGATAAAAGTATTTTTGCTGCTGTATACATTTTGCATCACTGCTTTGTAGGCAGTAATGTAGTTTTTGCAAGAACATTGCAGATGGTACTCCATACCTTTTGGCAAGCGTAGGAGAGGCAATAAGTGGGTAATCACCACGTACCAGTAACTTCGTTTTTTTAGTCATGAGCATTCTCACTCACAACTTAATAATTAGAGTTTGAAAAAGTGGTATGGCGAGGGCGTTGTTGCGTTCGCTTTACCCAATCTTCAGGATACTCTTGGCTGTGTGAATCGCAATGTTGACCGCTCCAATATTCTTGATTGAATTCATTTTCAGCATATTCATCTTGATAAACAAAATTTTCAGACAGATTTTTAGAGCTTGGGTCAGCTTCTCGCTGAGGGAGAATAGGTTGAGGTACTGATTTTTCAGCTTGATCTAGTGTCTTAAAAATATCGACCAAAGCTTGGCGTTGTTGGTGATTTAGAATTTTAGCGCTTTCAACAATAAGTTGTTTAGCAAGATTTTTTGGCGTGCAAAGGTTTGCACTATTGAATTTAATATTCATAGTCGTATGCTCTCGGTCTAATTGAACATACCACCAACTCCATTTCCACATAGAGTATTTGGTGGCAGCGTAACAGGGGTGGAAATACCGTTCCAAGAGTACGGCCAGCGCGAGGCTGCCCTGTCAAGCTGCCATTACGACTGCGTAACAGTAGGCAAAAAAAATGCCGCATAAGCGACTTTAATTGCACTCTTGGATGATATCAGGTTTCCACGCCCGAACACAGATTTTGCTGTGTTGAGATAAGGTTATCCAGTAATGAAATAGGCGTCAAGGCCTGCCTCAATAAATCTTAGTAAAATGTGAAAAATAAAATTAAATGTATTAAAAATTTGTTAAACACTAAATATATTAATTATTCTATTTCTTATTTTATTTATAAAGAAGAAAAGCTCAAATTGAGCCAATGCATCAGTTCTCATTGACACCATCATTCAGCCGCGTTTGAGCTCTATTGAAATACATACTTTGTTATGTGCAAAAGAATGCACAGAACTGGCAAAATTAAGCACTTATGTGCATTATATGGACTTAACGACTTGAATTTCTTATGCGTAAATTTATAAAAATACTTGAGAGTGATGAAGAATGATGTATTCAGAAAATGATAGTCCATTATATATAGCTGCGGTTTTAGGGGCGCGCTTAAAACGCATTCGATTGAATCTGGATATGACGCAAGCAGAAGTGGCAAGTAAAGCGTGGATCAGTAGAAGGACAGTCTTAAACGCAGAAAAAGGTAATGCTAAACTTTCGGATTTAATAGCGATTTTAGGTGCATTAAATATGCTGAATAATTTTAATGTTTTAATACCTGAGGTGCCATTGTCACCAATCGAATTACTTAAACTTCAGGGTAAAGTTCGTAAAAGAGCTTCAGGTAATAATAAAAAATTTAAAACTCAAGAGACAAAGGCTGAATTGGATTGGTGATATACAGTGAAGATTACAGGTTTATTTCTGTGATACTTCTAGTTCTAAGTTATTGGATTGGCTAAATTCCTATTAGCATAATGCCTTTAATCAATTAGGTGACGATCAGCCATGATGAAACATGTTCAGAGCATAGATGGATTAGTTTTCAAATCAGTCTACGTGGTGGGTGATTTACATGGTTCTTATCAGCTATTAATGAATCATCTTAAGTTTATTGGCTTTAATTTTGATGAAGATTTATTGATCTGCACGGGTGATCTTGTAGACAAAGGTAAAGAGAATTTAGAGTGCATTTCATTACTGAAAAAGCCATGGTTCAAAACGGTGCGTGGAAATCACGAAGAGTTGTGTATTAAAGGGTTATATGATTTCAAGCTTAGACAATTACATGAAAGGAATGGCGGTGAATGGTTCTATCAATTGCCATCACATCAACGGCATGAAATTATAAAAAGTTTTGAAGTCTTACCTCTTGTGATAGAGATTCAGATCCAAGACAAAAAAATTGGGATTGTTCATGCAGATATAGATATTCATGACTGGAATGCTTTTAAGGCAGATATGGTTAAAGGTGATTATTCTATCCCAGGCGTGACATCAGCTTATAAAAATGCATTATGGGGGCGAGGCCGTATCAAAAACCTTTCAAATGATTATGATGTTGTTGAAGGCATTGATGCCATTTATTTGGGGCATACAATTGTTAAAGAAATGACAAGATTGAGTAATTGCTACTACATTGATGTTGGTTCTAGCTTTACTCAAAAATTGTGTATAGTAAAAATTAAGTAATGAGGAATCACTTTTATCTTTAAAAAGATTTTTTCTATTATCATATAAGTTATTACAAATGATATTCGATTTATAAAAAATGGTGAAATAACTCCTCATTTTTATAGGAAAATTAGCTAGCCTCTTAATAATATAGATTTATTTTTAATTATTAGGATGATGTATTGATGTTAATAAATCATTAGGATGGATATGAGCGGAAACCTTAAACCAGCACATGCTGGTTATCGTTATCAAGATATTATTACTGCATATTTTTTTGTATTAGGGATTATTGACAAGTTTGATTCAGTGACTGTCGATAAGAAACAATTAGATGATGATAGGTTTGATGACTTACAAATTATAAAAAAAGATGGATTTAAAACTAGAATTCAAATTAAACATAGTACAGATGCTAACAAGTCACTCGCTCTCTCTGAATTTACTAATAGAACGAGTACAAACTTAACCATTGATAGATTAATTTTAACTAATAAATTAGCTACTGAAAAAGCAGATGAGTATCGCCTATGTGCTACTTGGAATGCTCCATTAATTGACGATAAATATCACGACTGTTTAATAGAGATAGCAGGAAAGCCTATTTTTGATACTATTAATTCAAAAATATACCAATTAGATTATGAAAAAATATGGCCCCACAATCAGACTCCTTTATGGAAGCCACTAAAAAATCGAACAGATTTTGATAGATCAGACTTTATAGAGTTTTGTAAAAAATTTGTTATCGAGCTTGAACTACCTCGTGCATCAAGTGATTTATTTTCACCTAGTCGTGTTGAAACTGAATTATTAACGCTCTTACATGAGAAGATAGGGATTGGCCAATACCCTAATAGTGAGCGTAAAGTAGAGGATGTTGCAGCCTTAGCTATTGGACTTGCAACTTGGGCAAGAGCTAATGAATCTAAACTTGATACTCAAGAGATTATTAAGCACCTTGAAATAAGGACAGATTTTGGCAGAGTTTCACAAGCTTTTCCATTAGATAAAAAGTACTTTTATGATCGGCCTATTTTTAGAAAAAACATTTTAAATTTAGATAGCGACAAGAATTTCCATATATTGATTGGCCCTCCTGGATCAGGTAAGTCATGGGAATTAACGAATTTGTCAGAAATTTTGAAAGAAGATGCAATTGTTGCACGACATTACTGTTATTTATCCCCTAATGATGAAATATCTGAAAGAAGGGTTACTACAGATGTATTCTTTGCTAACTTATTAGCTGAATTACAAGATTCAATTAAAACACCATTTAGTTCAAAGATTGGACTTTCAGCAGATTTTTCAAATTTTGAAAATGCCTTAAACGAATTAACTTCTCGGAGTGAAAAGGTCATTTTAATTATTGATGGCTTAGATCATATTTCTAGAGTTAAGTCAGCATCATCTAATCTGAATGATAATGAAACAGATATAATAGAAAGGCTAGCATCTTTAGATATCCCAAATGGGGTAAAGCTTATATTAGGTACACAACCAGGAGAACACTTAGACCCAATTTTAAAACGAAGGGAAAATGATGTTTTAACTTACTGTATACCTGATTGGACTCTTCAAGACACAATTGAACTATGTAAGCTACATGAATTAGACACTCTATTCTCAGAGCATGGTATTGAAAATCATAATGAAATTTTTAGTCTAGTTGCCCAGAAAGCTAATAGTATACCTCTATATGCAAGGTATTTATGTAAAGGGATAATTTCTAATTTAAAACAAAATCCGACTGAAAAACCTGAAGATTGGTTAAACCAACTGCCAATTATTAATGGTGATATTAAAGTCTATTACAAATATTTATATGAAAAAATTTCAGATGAAGGTCGTTTCGTTGCAGACTTATTCGCAGTAATAGAATTTGCTATTACTAAAGATGAATTAAAGGAAATGTATCCTCGCCACCTAGCACGTCATGTATCCGCTGCCCTAAAGGTATTTGAACCTATATTTGTCCAAATTGAAGCTCAAGGTGGACTTAGGGTATTCCATGAAAGTTTCCGACGATTTATTAGAGAAGAGCTAAAAGAACAAGGAGTTAATTTAGTAGATATTCTAGATCCAGTGATTAATTGGATGAAGGATAAAGGTTTCTATGAAAATGCTAAGAGCTATCGTTTTTTATTATCTGCCTTAAAAAATGCAAATAAATCGAATGAAATTTACGACTTAGTTTCATTTGATTTTGTATCTACAAGTATTAATTATGGCCATACTGTAGATGCTATTCAAAATAATATTGCAATCACAGCCAATATTGCTTCATACGATCAAAATTGGGCCATATTAGTTAGATGTAATGAGTTACGTCGGGCTCTTCATACATACGAACAAGAGCGATTAGGAGGCAAAGATTATTGGTTAACATATGGTAGGCTTTTTGGTCATCAAGCTTTATCCGAAAGATTACTTTTTGATGGTCGACCTACATTAGATTATTTAAATGGCATGCAAGCGTGTTTGATTGTTGATGATATGGGCGGTATCGCTCCATGGAGAGAATACGTTAATCTTGAAATGTCTTATGAGGATGGAACTTATTCACCTGACTACTTTGATCATTTAACACAGTTAAAAACTTCTGAAGAAAATAACTTAGCATTAATACAAGGTTACTTAAGTCTAGGTTTAGGCTTTAAAATATTAAGAAAAGTTTTAAAATATTTAAATCAATTTAAAAGAAATCAAGATATTCCTGTTTATTTTATTAAGTGTTTAGCATGCCGATTATTAAAGAATAATTTAACTAAAACGGTAATAAAATTAGCTGAAAAATTTAGAAATTATGAGAATCAAAGATTAATTTCATATGGATTATATTGGGGCTTATCTGATTTCTATCATCAACAAAATGCACACTCCTATGCGAGAGAATATGCTGAATGTGCATTAAATCTCACAACGTCACCTATTCTGGTTTCACAATTATTAGATTATGGAATAAATTTAAATAATCTAGTTATTGATGGAAGAAAAATTTTTTCTATAAACTTAGGTTTTGATGGCCATCCCAAAAAAAATAATTTGAAATTATGGGTAGCTTCAATCAGGGTATTAGCTCATTCCGATCAACTTTATAAAGTATTAAACCGAGAACTTAGAAGAATTCGAGGTATGGGGTGGTATCGATGCTGGTTAAAATTTGCTATCAACGTATTTTGTGCAGAAAAAGCAGAAAATTATAATATTAAAGAAGTTTTTAATATTCTTTTGGAAGAAAGCCATCCATTTGCTGGAAAACCAAGAGCATGTGATCTATATGCAATTCATGGGACTATCAGCTATGCAATAGGGTTAGGATTAAAGCTAGTAAAAACAGAGGATGAATGGGCACATATTTTAGAAGTACTTAAACAAGTTAATTTAAACACCACAACAAGACTTGATAGAGAAGTTAATGGACCTGTTTCAAGTGATGTTATTTTTAATCTACTTGAACCTTATTCCAAGCTTGAGAATATCAATAGATACATATTAGAAGCTTTAAAATCTGAAATAGACCATGTGGAGAGTAATGGAACATATTACTCAACACATGCTGAACTAAAGTTAAAATACACTCAAATCCTTCTAGAGAATAATAAGACCGAGGCTAATAAAGAGTGGAAAGATGTGGGTATATATTTAACTAGCTATGGTTATAGAAAAGATATAACCCTATTTGAGATAATTGATACTGTTTCTGTAATCTCTCATAAATCTAAAAATGAGTGTTTATTAGCCTTAGAAAAATTACAGCCATTAATTTCCTCTGTATTAAGACATACAGATGGTAGAAGTACTAAGCATACACCGAATCGTTGGTTCAAAGAGCTATTGGATATTGATCCTGAAGCTGCTTTAAATGTGTTAGCAAGAACAATTATTGAGGAAAACTTTCATGAAAGTTGGCCAACGATAGAGGCTCTTAAATTAGTTGCTAATAAGCTACTAGATCAAGCAAATCCGTTAATACTTGATAGTTTATGGCAAACAATACCTTTTGAAATTGAATATGAAAATGATGGTCTTATAGCAGTAAAAGAACGTCTAGAATGCATACTGAAATTAAATACTCTCTATCCTCAATTTATAGAAAATAGACTCCATTTATTGGCTGCCCAAGTTTCTAATGATGTTTACAAATATAATGAAGATGCCATTAGAGAGTTAGAGTTAGTTTCAAGTAATTTTGGTTATCCAATTAAATGTAAGATAAAACCCACAAAAATTTCTAGCTCAACTAGTTATTCACGAAGGGATTCACTTTCTAAGGTTAATTCTGATTATATTTCTCCTGAAATTGTTCCACATCCACCAGAGGATGCCACTCTTGGGGATATAATTAAATGTATTAGGCTTATTGAAAAATCAAAGAACAAAAATTATCAAAAACTTAATGTCTATCTTTCATATAAATTGCAAGAGCTAAGCATAGAGGGGAATAAAAATGATGCTGAAAGAATTCTCTTCTTCTACGGCCGTGAGGTTTCTTCATGGTCGGAAGATCACCCTTTAGCTAGCCTAGCCCAAAGCCTTGAATATGCTGGACTCTCAGACTTAGCAGCTATTGCCTATACTCTAGCTTATATGAAATCTAGAGGAAATGGAGGATGGAGCAGTATTGGCGGTTCTAAGCAGAAAAATTTATTACTAACTGCTAAAAGTCTTAATGAGGATTTAACAACAAAGGTATTTTCAGAAGAATTAGGAAGAAGATTAAAATATACAGATTACGGTGCAGGTATCACTGAAAGTTTGATCGAAAGATTGAGAGATTGGGGGTATTACACTGAAGCAATTGATTGTTGGCATGAGGCTTTTAGCGTCATAGAACATCGTCTAACTTTAACTAAAATCTCTCATTATTTTGCTGAATATAGATCTTCTGATCCAATTGAACATGATATAGATGAGAGCTTAATTTTAATAATTTTATTGAGATTATCTGAACCCAGAAAATCTAGAAAACTTGCAACGTTAACAGGTTTTACTAGCATTTTAAAATATTTACCTAATCTTTTATCTAAACCATTAACATGGTTTGCTTGTAATAGCACGCCTACCTCATCATTACTGCTAATTTTAGAAATCATATTCTTCCTTGAAGATAAACCTTTTACTTTAAGTAAAGGGATTAAGGATATATTAGAAATATATACAAATTCTTCTATATGGGGTGCCCAAGTCATAAGCCGTTCTTTATTAGATAGAGCAGGACTAAGTTATGAAGCTTATAACAATATAAATGTTTATTCTGCAAGCAGCTCTCAGACCTATTTACCTAATCCATATATTATGGAATTAGACCCAACTAAGAGCTTAGAAACTTTAAGCTTATATGTTCCTAGTTTGCCTTCAGAAATAGAGTCTTTTCTAGATGCAGAATTGAAGAAAAATTTCAATATGAAATTAATGAGTGAAACTTTTGAACTCATTTATGGTAGATCAAGAGATGTTACTCCTCCTGTAGATGGACTTACTTGGAGAGAAGAACTATTTATTGCAGAGTTGAACAATTGTGGGCAAGCCCTTCAACAATATTTAAAAGCAGAAGGCCTATGGTCATTAGAAACAGAAGAAGAGTTTGTTTTACATACGTTACCTAACATAGAGTCACATTTAGGAATTTATCAAAGTCGGGTAACAAGACCAGCGTTACCTCTTCCAAATGAACTAACAAATGGAATAAGCCCTATTACTATTGTTAAGAATGATCCAAAGTATGAAAATTGGGTACAGTTAGCTTGTATGGAAACTCAATATATTAATGAAGAACATAGTTTTTCAAGACCTAATAAGTTGATTAAGAATATATCTGGGCTTTCATTAATACCTCAATTATTTAGTCTTCCTCATAATTTTATGCCAGTAAAAGACGGTATTGAAAATTTATGGTGGACAAAAAATGGTGGAATAATGATCCATTTTGGAGGGGGATTGACTTCTCTAGTTGGAGTATCCATTTCCACTGATATGTTAGGCAGAAACTTTATATTTACTCCACCTGTTGAACTGTTATTAATTACTCCTGATTATATGCCTGCAGATTTTAATGAGAAACTTTGCTTAAAAGATTCTCAAGGACAAGAGTTTCTTAGATTGAGATCATGGGAAGTACGTGAAGAGAAAATAAGCTCTGAGACATACACACTAAAAGGTATGGACCTAATAGTACATCCTGAAATATTTGCTAAACTTAACATAATGTACAACTCAAGTTTGGTTAATTTTCAGTTTATACAGAGCATTGATATTTAGGAATATTAAAATTTTACATCTAATATTGTGATAAAGGGCTATTTAGTTGTCCATCTTAGTAATAATAGGATTAGGCGCCATTCGTATCTCGACGGAATGAGCCCAAAAGCATTTGAGGTAGCTGCAAAATGAGGTTGTCTAGGATACTAGGAGTAGTCTAGGGATTATCGATGATTTCCTAAAGATTTTTTCACTATTTTTCTATTACAGAGCATGTCTTAAGAGCTGAACTATCGTGTGATTTTGTAAAAAAAACGTAAAACTCAACGGTTAGAAAATGAAGCAAAGTAAATTTGTTATGGTCTCCTAAATTTAATTTTAATTAAAGGATCTGAACATGACAGTAGGTTTTACTAAGGTATTGAATATTTATGTAGATATTGCAATGAGATATCTTACAGATGCAGCATTTAAAATATTGATTTGTATAGTAAGACGTACAGAAGGATGGCATAAGCTTGAAGCTTGTATTTCTTTAACGCAATTACAAGCAGATACAGGTAAGAGTCGCACGACGGTACTTCGTGGACTTAGTGAGCTTGATGGGTGTAGATTGATTAGAGTAGGTAAGATAACTAAAAATGGAAAGGCTTATTGTTTAAATACGTTTAAAACCGAAGATGAGTTAATTAAAGTACTTGAAAATTACAGATCTGCGAATACAAGTATTAAGGAAAAACAGGATAGTCTAAAATTTGTACCAGTCCAAAAAGCAGACAAAGCTAGTAAAATAAATAGACTAGCACCAGTAAAAAAATTGGACATAAATAAAGATATTACAGATATTAAAGATTATAAAAATATAAAAACTTCAAATTTCTTAGAAGTATTAGTACTACCGTCAAATGTTGATCAAAATTTATGGAATGATTTTGTTTCAATGAGAAATGAAATTGGTCAACCACTTATTCTAACAAGTGCTAAGTATACATTACTGAAACTGGAAAGTTTTGGTGATCAAGCGAATGAGTCTTTGATTAGAGCAATTGAAGGGGGATATCCAAATGTCATAAGCATAAGAAAAAATCCATATGTTAGTAATGTTAAACAGTCTCAGAATTGGATTTTTTAATAATGCAAAATACTCACTTAATTCTTGCTAAAAAAATTCTTAATACTATGTCGGCTCTTAACGTTAAAGAGTTTAATCAAATGTATGCAAATAGATCCAAAGATGAGCTTATTCAATTCATGATAGAGACAATAGATGGTCTTCTCGAAGAGGAAATCCAATATGGAATTTCACGGTTGTGTAAGGAACAAAAACTGGTAAATTTTGGAGGCTTTCGAAAGCTTTGTGAAAGTGCAGGGGTTTGGCAGTCTCCGATTGAAGCTTGGGAGGATGTATTAAACTATGAGAAAAATATTATTCATAAGATTCAGCTAGTTACTTATGAAGTAATGGAGAGAGTTAAAACTATTCATAATCAAGAATATTTATATATTGCAAGAAGTACTTTTATGGATTTATATGCAAAAGCTGTGGAAAAACAGAGAAGTTCATATTTGTATCCAAAATATTGGGAGAGGCCTGTTAATTCAAAAAAAAGGATATCAATAGATACTAGTCACAATAGAGTAAGTATGCCTGACAAAGTAAGAGAAGACTTAGCAGCAATTTTGAAAAAATCGTGTAGGTGATAAGAATCCATCAATTTAATAATTTGCTAAAGGATGAATGAATAGCCACCAATTTTGTAGACACCTTTTAGTTGGATAAAATGGCTAATTAACGAGGTGCTTATGAGCATACAAAAATGACACTACAAAGAGCTGAAGAATTACTTTGCATCCTAAAAGACTCGGGAGTACCCAATGGCTCTGTAATTAAGCTTCATAACTCTCAGGAGTACAGTCCCATAAAAAGAGCAATAGATGCTCGAGCATGTAAAATCGAAGATAATGAAGCTTTTCTTGATAGAGCACGTTTATTAACAGAGGATTAATAGTGGGAAAAAAATCACGTCATCTGACTGATAATGATATTGAGAGCATCATAGAGCTATGTGATGGATGGGATGGTAGTTTGACTTGGGAAGCTCTCTGTGTAGCTTGTGTTGGAGCTATAGGTTTTAAGCCTACTAGACAAACCTTGCATAAGTTTAGTCGAGTTGCTGGAGCTTAGAAACTAGCTAAAGAGCGAGATAAGAATGATGTCAAGGATTTAAAGATTCCAGCAACTCTTTCAGTTGCAGCTCAGCGTATCGCACGCTTGACCCGTGAGGTTGAGCGGTTGGATAGAGAAAATGCTGCCCTATTAGAACAGTTTGTTGTTTGGCAGTACAACGCTTATAAACATGGGATATCTCGTGAAAAGCTAAATAAAGGCCTATTACAAATTGATCGATGACAGACAGATTAATTTCTTTTTTGACACAGAAACTTATATATGCAATATGCGACAATATATGTCGCATGTTTAAAATTCGATGGTTTAAATAACTTATTGTTTCCTTAAACTAATTATTAGCTTTAATACGGTCACCTATACAAATGAATATCGTCCAAATCGAAGAAAATGTTAAACAGCTCATCCATAAAATTGCTCAAGATGAGCTAAATAAACAAGACTTTATCTATGAGTTGCTTTTAGCTTATGGGCATCGTAGCCAAACTATTGGACGAGTGCGTAATGGTGAGCGTAATTTAGCTGAAGATAAGGAAAGCACCGTTTTTTGGAAGCGCCAAATATACTTCAAAATTGCAAAACAGCATGATTTGCATGGTTTGATTGATCAAATGAAGAATGAAAAGCGAACGGAAAGCAATAAGATTCGCTTCTTGATCGTAACTGACTTCAAAACTCTATTGGCAGTAGATACTAAAACACAAGATACATTGGATGTTCCTTTTGGTGATTTAGCTAAAAAATTTGATTTCTTCTTACCATGGGCTGGGATGGAGAAAGCTGTATATCAAGGTGAAAACCCTGCGGATGTTAAGGCTGCTGAAAAACTAGCAAAGCTATTTGACGAAATTAAAGCCGATAATTTCAATGAAGACGACTTAAACAATAAAGAGAACTTACATCACCTTAATATTTTCTTATCTCGACTGCTATTTTGTTACTTTGCTGAAGATACAGAGATTTTTAAGGACAAACAGTTTACTTCGGCAATATCCAAGAGTAATGAAGATGGATCAGACTTATCGGCTTTAATTGGTCGATTGTTTAAAGTTTTAAACCAATCGTCTGAAGATCGTGAAACAGATTTGCCTCATTACCTAGCAGATTTTCCGTATGTAAATGGTGGTTTGTTTAAAGATGATATTCAAGTTCCAAAATTTACTCGTAAATCACGTAGAATTTTGATTGAGTGTGGTGCAGAACTGGATTGGTCCGATATCAACCCAGATATTTTTGGTTCTATGTTCCAAGCGGTTGTTCATACTGAACAGCGTAGCACGATGGGACAACATTACACTTCTGTTCCCAATATTATGAAGGTCATTGAACCTTTATTCTTGAACGATCTATATGAAGAATTAGAGAAAAACCAAGACAGCATTAATAAGCTATTAAAATTACAGCAACGTTTAGGTCAACTTAAAATTTTTGACCCTGCCTGCGGTTCAGGTAACTTCCTTATTATTGCGTATAAAGAGCTTCGTAAATTTGAAATGGAGCTTTTAAAACGTATTCAGGAGTTAGAACTAGAAAAAACAGGCCAATTTTCAAAACCATTTTCATTGATTCAAGTTTCTCAATTTTATGGAATAGAAATTGATGATTTTGCTCATGAAGTTGCAATTCTGTCTTTATGGCTAACAGAACATCAAATGAATCTTACATTTAAAGATGAATTTGGAGAAATACTCCCTTCTTTACCTTTAAAAAATTCAGGAAATATATATTCATATAATGCTTTAAGATCAGATTGGGTGGAAATATGTGAGGCAAAAATACAAGATTATATTTATATTTTAGGAAACCCTCCTTATAAAGGTTCACGAAATCAAACAAGTGACCAAAAAGAAGATCTCAAAAATATTTTTAAGACTAAATATAAAAGTTTAGATTATGTTTCAGGCTGGTTCTTAAAAGCTTCTCAATTTATAGAAAAATTTCCATCGACTGCTTGTGCATTCGTATCTACCAATTCTATTACTCAGGGTGAACAAGTTGCTTTATTATGGCCAAAAATTCTAAAAAATATTTTAGAGATTAGTTTTGCACACACCTCATTCCAATGGAAGAATAGTGCTAAAGATCCAGCTGCTGTTATAGTGGTAATTATAGGAATCAAATCTAAATCGTCCTCCGAAAAAATTATATTCGAAGAAAAAGTAGTAAAGAGAGTGACATATATTTCACCTTACTTAACTGAAAATAAAAATATTAATATATTGAGAAGAAGTAACCCTATATCTGACGGCTATCCTCAAATGGTATATGGAAATTTAATAAATGACTCTGGTTTTTTAACTTTATCCTCTGAAGAATATTCTGAACTAATTCTAAAATTTCCAGACCTCAAGAAGTTTATTAAAAAATATATTGGTGCAAGAGAATTCCTTAATGGAATTGAACGATATTGCTTTTATATAAAAGATACAGATTTAGATGAAGCTAAGAAGTATTTTGAAGTAAATCATCGATTAGAGAAGGTCGCAGAACATAGATTAAATAGCACAGAATCTAGTACTAGGGCTGCTGGCTTAACCCCACATAGATTTTATTTTCAATCATACAATGAAACTAGTTCGATTATTGTGCCTAGAACTACTTCGCAAAGAAGAGACTATTTACCAATAGGTTACTTAGCTTCAGATACAATCATTTCAGATGCAGCCTCAGCAGTATATGACGCCGAACCTTGGCTATTCTCTTTAATTTCATCATTTATGCATACATTATGGATTAGAACTGTTGCAGGGCGATTAAAATCAGATTACAGATATTCTTCTTCATTAGTCTATAATACTTTCCCATTCCCAAAGCTTTCAGATATTCAAAAAAATGACCTAACTGAATTAGCATTTGAAATATTAAGTGTTAGAGAAAATTATCCAAATAAGACTTTAGCTAAGCTTTACGATCCAGATTTAATGCCTAAGGATTTAAAAGACGCTCATAAAAAAAATGATGATTATGTAGAACGTTTGTATAACAAGAAAGGATTTGATAGTGATAAGAGCAGATTAGATTTTTTAATTGAACTTTACGAAACTAATTTATTAGAGGGTTAATAATTTATGAATCTTGTAGATATTACATATCAACAAACTGGGGAAAGTACCTCAGTCAATAATATGGGCATGAGAGCGATGCAAACTCGTGCCTTTCAATCTCGTAATAGTCAGTATTTACTCTTAAAAGCCCCTCCTGCATCAGGTAAATCTCGTGCATTAATGTTTTTGGGGTTAGACAAACTACACAACCAAGGATTGAGCAAAGTTATTGTAGCCGTACCTGAACGCTCTATTGGTGGTTCATTTGCCAGCACAAAGCTGAGCGAAAGTGGTTTTTTTGCAGATTGGGACATCAAACCCGAAAATAATTTATGTACTGCTGGTGGCGATAAAAGCAAAGTAAAAGCCTTTAAACGTTTTATGGAAGGTACAGATCAAATTTTAGTATGTACACATGCAACACTAAGATTTGCTTTTGAAGAGTTAGAAGATCATGTATTTGATAATACATTAGTGGCAATTGATGAATTCCATCATGTTTCAGCAGATGCTGATAATATTCTAGGTAATGTTCTTAAAGCTTTAATGGACAATACCACCGCTCATATTGTTGCGATGACGGGTTCATACTTCCGTGGCGATAGTGTTCCTGTACTTACGCCAGAAGACGAAGCAAAATTTGATAAAGTTTCGTTTAACTATTACGAACAACTTAATGGCTATACCTATTTAAAGTCTTTAGGTATTGGCTATCACTTCTATAAAGGACGTTACTTTGCAAAAGATGATGAAGGCGTTATTGCAATTGCAGAAGTACTAGATACCGATAAAAAAACCATCATTCATATTCCAAACGTAAATTCAGGTGAATCAACCAAAGATAAATATGATGAGGTGGATGCGATCCTCGAAATCATTGGTGAATTTGTCGCTAAAGATCCTGATACTGGAATTATCACCGTCAAACGTGCAGATGGTAAGATTTTAAAAGTAGCGGACCTCGTTGAAGAAGATGGTCGTGATAAAGTTGTTGAATATCTACGTAACATTAAAACCGTAGATGATCTTGATCTCATCATCGCCCTAGGCATGGCGAAGGAAGGCTTTGACTGGCAATTCTGTGAACATGCTTTAACGATTGGTTATCGTGGCTCTTTGACTGAAATTGTGCAGATTGTGGGACGTTGTACACGAGATAGCTCGAACAAATCACATGCGCAATTTACCAATCTTATTGCTCAACCTGATGCACAAGACACTGAGGTAAAATTTGCAGTAAACAATATGCTGAAAGCCATCACTGCATCTTTATTAATGGAACAAATACTTGCACCAAACTTCAAGTTTAAAACTAAACGTGATGATGAAGATATTGTTCCGCCAGGAACACTCACGATTAAAGGTTTTAAAGAACCAAGCACGGCAAAAACAAAGGCGATTATTGAAAATGATCTTGTGGACCTAAAAGCAGCGATTCTTCAAGATGCTAAAGTGATTGCAGGTTCAGCAGGTAAGGTTGAGCCTGAAGTGGTGAATAAAGTCCTTATCCCTAAGATCATCCAAACCAAATACCCTGACTTAACGAAAGCTGAACTTGAAGAAGTGAGTCAATATTTAGTCGTTGACTCAGTGATTAGCACAGCAGAAGTCAAAGAAGTTGGTGATAAAAAATTTATTCGTATGGCGGATAAATTTATCAATATCGAAGACCTGAATATTGATTTAATTCAATCTGTGAATCCATTCCAAAAAGCGTTTGAAATCCTATCAAAAGAAGTCACAGTCAATGTACTAAAATTGATTAAGGAGGCAATCGAAGCAACTAAAATTACCATGACTCAAGAAGAAGCTATTGAGTTATGGCCTAAGTTAAAAGCTTTTAAAGTTCAGTTTGGTCGTGAGCCTAGTCTAGAATCAAATAACTTAATTGAAAAACGTTTAGCCGAATGCCTAATCTATATTCGTGAGCAACGTAGACGAGCTGGAGTGTAAAACATGGAAGATTTAAGCTGGCTTCAAGATATGATTGCTGATGATGACTTAGGTCTTTTAAACGTAAAGAAAAAGACGTCTGGTTTAACGGCTGATGAACAATTGGTCTCAAAATTTAATGAAATTAATAATTTTGTGACACAGCATGGGCGTGTACCTGCTAAGGATATGAAAAACATTTCTGAGTTTATGCTTGCGAGCCGTTTAGAAGCAATTCAAACAAATCCAGAGCAATACATGGCTTTAGCAGATTATGATGAACATAATTTGCTGCCACAACATCAGGATTAAAAATATGTCAGATATTAAATCACTTGAAGATATTTTTAATGATGATGATCTAGGTTTGCTCGATGATGGTAAAGATGGTGACATCTTTAAAATTAAGCATGTGCCTGTCCAACGTGCAGTAGCTGATGAAGTTGCTAAACGTAAACGTTGTAAGGACTTTGATCAATTTGAGCATCTATTTAAAGATGTTCACAGAGAGCTTCGAGAAGGTAAGCGTAAGCTATTACCATTTCATGATAAAAGTTATCAGCTCGAAAAAGGCAGTTACTATGTATTAAATGGTCTATTAATTTATTTAGCAGACTTTACATTTACTAGGGAGGACAAGACAGTAAATAATGTCCGAACTAGGAAAGATGGTAGAACACGTACTATCTTTGAGAATGGTACTGAATCAACTATGCTGTACCGTTCATTAGCTAAAGCATTATATAAAGATGGACGTATTGTTTCAGAAACCAATGAGCAAGCAAATTCCAATTTCTACACTAATTTTGGCGGTATCACTGAGGATGATACATCGACAGGCTATATTTATATTTTAAAATCTAAAAGTACAGATCCACGTATCCAATCATACGATCATCTTTACAAAATTGGTTTTGCAACAACAACTGTTGATAAACGTATTGCGAATGCAAAAAAAGAACCTACTTATTTGATGGCTGATGTTGAAGTCATTGCTGAATATCAAGCTTTCAATATTAATCCTCAAAAATTTGAATATTACCTACATGTCTTTTTTGGTGAATCTTGTCTTGATTTATTGGTCGCAGATAAGCAGGGTAAAAATCATCAACCGAAAGAGTGGTTTATTGCACCTTTACAAGTAATTCAGCAAGCCGTTGAGTTGCTAGTAAATGGGCAGATCATGAATTATCAATACAATAAGTTTAAGAAAGAGATTGAGTTGAGATAGTGGTATTCTCAAAAGTGATGTGGTTCTAGGATTTTAGACCACGCCTATAAGTGATAATCTACTCCCCAATAAGCATGGGAAATGCTTGTTTTTGG
>OERO01000111.1_pt1 | contig 23358 bp, 17 predicted proteins | sample 1540041 | NCBI WGS metagenome assembly OERO01 (sample SAMEA3891234, study PRJEB23780) | metagenome | biome: terrestrial biome; feature: animal house; material: water of meat washing | place: Italy | collected 2015-05-12
GCTCCATCACCGACCTGCCGAACGCCAAGGCCAAGAAGAAAAAGTAATTTTCTTCCCCGCTTGTCTAAAAAGCCGCTCGAATGAGCGGCTTTTTGTTTTCTCCTTGCTGCCCCGACTTCGACAAAGCCCAATATGCTAAAGATAGGTTTTGGCACTGACGAGAGAGGCACGATGCTAGAAGCACCCATTCCACCCGATGAGGCATTGCGGTTGGAGACCCTGCGGCGGCTCTCTTTGCTGGATTCCGAGGCCGAGGAGCGGTTTGACCGGCTGACCCGCATGGCCCGACGGGTGTTCAATGTCCCCATCGCGCTGGTGAGTCTGGTGGATGAAGATCGCCAGTGGTTCAAATCCTGTATCGGACTGGAGGTCCGTGAGACCGCCCGGGACATTTCGTTCTGTGGCCACGCCATCATGGGCAATGAGACCTTTATCGTGCCGGATGCTTCGCAGGATCCCCGCTTTGCCGACAATCCGCTGGTGGTGGGTGGGCCCGGCATCCGCTTCTATGCCGGACAGCCACTGCGGATCGCCAACGGCTGCAAACTGGGGACGCTCTGCATCATCGATACGGTGCCACGGGAATTGAGTGAGGAGGATGTGGGGCTGCTCAAGGATCTGGCGGCGATGGTGGTGCGGGAGCTCGAAGCGGTGCAGCTGGCCACCATTGATGAGTTGACCCTGATCTCCAATCGGCGCGGGTTCGTGATGCTGGCGGAGAAGAGCCTCTCGCTGGCCAGTCGCTTGCAGATGCCACTGGCACTGCTCTATCTGGATCTCAATGGCTTCAAGGGGATCAACGATCGGTGGGGGCATGCAGAAGGGGATCGGGCCCTGATCGCCTTTGCCACTCTGCTCAAGCAGGCTTTTCGTGGCGCCGACGTGTTTGCCCGCATGGGCGGCGATGAGTTTGCCGTCCTGTTGCCCAATGTGGTGGAGGCGCAGGCGCAACTGGCCTATGAGCGTTTCAATGCCATGTTGGCCGAGCACAATCAGCACAGTGGTTGCGGTTATGCGCTGACCTGCAGCACCGGGATTGTCTGCTATGACGGGCACGGCTGTGTCTCCCTGGCCGAGCTGCTCACCCGCGCGGATGAGCTGATGTATCAGCGCAAACGGGATGGCAAGGGCTGACTGCTATGCCGGATTAGCCGCCACCAAAACAACAGAGAGCGCCACGGCGCTCTCTGTTGTTGATGGCTCAGGTCAAGGTCGGGGTCAGAGTCGGAAGTTGCCAACCAGCTTGTCCAGCTGACCGGAGAGCTGCTGCAGGCTGCGGCTCGATTCGGTCAGCTGGTGGGCGATATCGGCGGTCTCCATGGTGAGCTGGTTGATATCTTCCACGTTGCGGTTGATCTCGCCGACCACGCTGGACTGCTCCTCGGTGGCGGTGGCGACCTGGATATTCATGTCGTTGATCTGGGTGATGTGGGCGGTGATCTGGCCGAGGGCGGCGTTGGCCTCATCGGCCTGGCTCACCACCTCCAGACTCTGGTTACGCCCCTGCGCCATGGCGCTGACGGCGCGGGCACTCTGCTCCTGCAAGCGGTTGATCATCCCCTGGATCTCGGCAGTCGAGGCGGCGGAGCGGTTGGCCAGATTGCGCACTTCATCTGCCACCACGGCGAAACCGCGACCCTGTTCACCGGCGCGAGCGGCCTCGATGGCGGCGTTCAGTGCCAGCAGGTTGGTCTGCTCCGAGATGCTGCGGATGGTTTCGAGGATGCTGCCGATGGAGTCGGTCTGGCTCGCCAGCGACTCGATAACCCCTGCCACCTGCTCAATCTCGCCGGAGAGGTCGACGATGCCGTGGCGCGCCTGCGCTACCACTACTGCCCCTGCATCGGCCTGATCGTTGGCCTGTCTGGCTACTTCGGCTGCCAGCGAAGCGTTACCGGCGATCTCGCTCACCGTGGCCCCCATTTCGTGGATGGCGGTGGCCACCTGCACGGTGCGGTCACGCTGGGCAGTACAGTTGTGCTGGGTCAGCTGCGCCTTGTTGGCCACCTCGTTGGCGGTGGCCGCGAGCTGGCGGGAGTTCTCCGCCACCTGCTCGATGGAGCCGTGGATCTTGGCGACGAAGTTGTTGAAGCCGGTGGCGACCTGACTCAGTTCGTCACGTCCTTCCACTTTCAGGCGCTGGGTGAGATCCCCATCGCCGCTGCCCAGCTCCTTGAACAGGCGGGCCAGCTCGTTGAGCGGGCGGCTGACCGAGCCTGCCAGCAGCATCCCCATCAGCCCCATGGCCAGCGCAATCACCAGCGAGATCATCAGGATCTCGTTGCGGGTCTGATCCAGCTCGGCATAGATCTCGGCTTGCGGCACCTGGGCCACCAGATACCAGTCGAGCAGCGGGATATAGCTGCTGGCCAGTACCATGGGCTCGCCATTGACTTCGGCGTTGATGACGGCAAAGGGGCGTTTGGCCAGCAGGCTGCCGGTATCACCGCTGGCAATGTTGCCAAGCGTGTCACGCTCGATGCGGTTGGCCTCGGGGTGCAGCTTCACCTTGCCGCTGCCATCGACCATAAAGACGATGCCGCTCTCTTCCAGCCGGAAGTTGGAGACCATGGTCACCATGGTGTCGAGGGATTTGGCAAAGCCGGCCAGCCCGCGCCCGTTGAGCTGCTGGAAGTTGACGAACAGCTTCACCTCGCCGTTGCTCTCGCGGAAGATGCTGAGGGTCATCTCCTTCTGGCTCTTGGTGTAGTCATAGAACCAGGCATCCTGCGTCGGGGTCAGGTTGCGCAGAAAGCCATCCTGGTTGTAGTAGGCGGCACTCTGGCGATCGGCGAAGGAGGCGGTCACCAGACCATACTGGTTGGCCACATCCTTGAGCTGGTTGATGAGGATTGGCTCCTGCTCTTTGGGCATGCCCCGATCCACCCAGTCGAGGATGAAGCGGTCGGTGGCCAGTTGGCGGGCGGCCTGGGCGATGCCGTGGAGATCCTGTTCAATCTCCTTGCTGATCCGCTGGGTCAGGTTGGGGAGCTCCTGCTCGAACATCCGGTTTTCGATCAGTTGCTGGGCCGAGCGTTGGCTGAAGTAGCCTACCAGCAGGCAGGAGACGACCACGGCCAGGGTGACCGTGGCCAGTATTTTCTGTTTAAGAGTGAGGGTTGCCAGCATAAAGGTGCTCAAAAGGTTGAGATTGACGACGCTCATATTAGCGGCAGCGCGGCGCTACCCATGAGGCTTGCAGCCCTTTATTTGCGGATTACGTTTGCGCTCACAGGGGCGGCGGCGTGCCCCTTCGCCATGCAGCACAGGCGGGATGCGGATTGACGGTTGCGCTAACTGCCGGGCCCCTTATAGTAGAGGCCATCCTTGGTGACTGACCCTCTGAATAATATGGAAAATATGATGCGCAGCTTAGGTGCGGGATGGACCCGTCTGCTTTTGGTGATGCTGGCGGCCTGCCCGCTGCTGGCTGTGGCGGCACAGGGGGATCGCCCGAAAATTGCGGTGGTGCTCAGCGGCGGCGGCGCCAAGGGATCGGCCCATATCGGCATCCTCAAGGTGCTGGAGCAGAAACGGATTCCGGTCGACATCATAGTCGGCACCAGCATGGGCTCTTATGTGGCGGGGATGTATGCCATGGGGCTCAGTGCCGAGGAGGTGGAGCGCACCACCTTGGCCATCGACTGGAACAAGGGGTATCAGGACAAGGTGGGCCGCGACGAGCTGTCGCTGCGCAAGAAGCAGCAGAACGAGCAGTATCAGCTGCGCACCGACATCGGGGTGAATGGCGACACCACCCAGCTGCCGGACGGTTTCTTCCAGGGCCAATCCATGGCCAGCCTGCTGCGGGGGGCCACCTCCAACCTGCCGGTGCAGGAGAGCTTCGATGATCTCCCCATTCCCTACCGCGCCATGGCGACCGACATGGAGACGGTCACCCCCTTTGTGCTGGATCACGGCAGCCTGGCCAAGGCGATGCAGGCCTCCATGTCCATTCCCGGCGCCCTCAAGCCGGTGGAGTGGGAGGGGCACATCCTGGCGGACGGCGGCAGCGTCAACAACATGCCGGTGGATGTCGCCAAGGCGATGGGGGCCGACGTGGTGATCGCGGTGGATATCGGTGCCAAGCTGCGTACCCGGGAGTCCCTCAAGTCAGGGTTGGCGATGATCGACCAGCTCACCACCTACATGACCCAGGTGGGCACCGACAAGCAGAAGGCGCTGATGGGACCGAAGGATATTCTGATCGCCCCCGAGTTTGGCGATATGGGGATCGCCGACTTTGCCCGGATGCCGGAGGGGATCAAGATCGGTGAGACGGCGGCTGACAAGGTGTCGCTGCAACTCGATAAGCTGTCGCTCACCAAGGCGCAGTACAACGCCTATCGCAACCAGAAGCTGAGCCGCCGTGCCGAGCGTAGCGGTCAGCCCGCCTACTTCATCGACAAGGTGGAGATCATCAACAAGTCGCGCCTCTCCGACGAGACGGTGCGCGCCATGCTGAAAGTGCGGCCGGACAAGGTACAGACCAACGAGAGTCTGGAAGCGGGCATTCGCCGCCTCTATGCCCTTGAGTCGTTCGATCGCATCACCTACGAGGTGGAGGAGCGTGACGGGGAGAACGTGCTGCTGGTGGATGCCAGCGAGAAGAACTGGGGGCCGGGCTACCTCAACTTCCAGTTCGGTTTCACCGATGACTTCGAGAACACCTCCAACTACAACGTCGGCATGTCCTATACCCTCACCAACGTCAACGAGTGGGGGGCCGAGTGGCTGACCGAGGCGTCGCTGGGCACGGCCAAACATATCAAGACCGACTTCTATACCCCGCTCGAACCCTCCCAGACCTTCTATGGTGAGGCGAGTCTGGCCTATGACCAGACCCTGCGCCGCCTGTTTTTCCCCAATCCGGATCCCGAGATGGTTTCGATAAGCTATCTCGACTCCGAATACTCCTTCTTCAGCGGTGATCTGGCGGTGGGCTGGAACCGCCAGCCCTGGAGCCGGTTGTCGATGGGACTGGAGGGACAACTGGGCACGATTGATGTGAAGAACTTCAAGGGGCTGGAGATGGATGCCACGGCGTGGGGCCCCTATGTCCGCTTTGAACACGACAATCTGGATAGCCGCTATTTCCCCTATCAGGGGGTGAAATGGGACATGAAACTGGGCCACTCCCACGTCAGTGTGGATGGACTCGAGTCGGCAGATGGCCGCAGTGAAGGCTGGAATTATCAGCTCTCGATGATCAAGCCCTGGTCATGGGACAGGCACAGCCTCAACCTGATCCTCGAAGGGGGTGGCTCGGGCAGTGAAGAGGTGGTGCCGCTGCATATTCAGGATCTGGGCGGGCTGTTCCGCCTCTCCGGTTTCCAGCGCTACCAGCTGAGCGGTCGCTACAGCCTGTTTGGTGGCCTGCGCTACATCTATCGGGTGGCAGACAATGACTTCGGTGCCCTCAAGATGCCGCTCTATCTGGGTGGATCTCTGGAGCAGGGCGGGGTCTGGAACAAGGGTGAGGATATCAGTCTGGAGAGCTCCTTCACCGCCGGTTCGCTTTATGTCGGGGTGGAGAGCTTCCTCGGCCCTGTGTTCCTCGGCTACGGCATGGCGGAGGGGGGCAATGACGTCTTCTATCTGCAATTGGGCAGTACGTTCGAATAATGCCGAAATGATGCCAATTTGTTAACTCTGGTTGAGGGCGTTCAATTAATTTTCAAAAAATACCAGTCTGTTTAATTGGTTACGATTTTGTGGTGAATAAGTAAACAGGGTTTGGATTTTAATTAGTCGTTAAAACTTATATAGTGGGGAGCACCCTACGGGGTGTCCCGCAAGGACGATCGCCGCGAGCGTGGGCGAACCCCAAAAAAAGACCAAAGAGGAATTAGTCGTGCTTGAAACATACCGTAAACACGTCGCAGAACGTGCCGCCGAGGGCGTGGTTGCCAAACCTCTGGATGCAGAGCAGGTCGCCGCCCTGGTTGAGCTGCTCAAGAACCCGCCCGCTGGCGAAGAAGACTTTCTGAAAGAGCTGTTGTCCTCCCGTATTCCCCCCGGTGTTGATGAAGCGGCCTATGTCAAAGCCGGTTTCCTCACCGCCGTCGCCAAGGGCGAAGCCCACTCTCCCATCCTGACTGCCGCCGAAGCCGTTGAGCTGCTGGGCACCATGCAGGGTGGTTACAACATTCAGCCGCTGATCGACCTGCTGGATCACGCCACTCTGGCGCCGCTTGCCGCCAAGGGGCTCTCCCACACCCTGCTGATGTTTGACTCCTTCCACGACGTGGAAGAGAAGGCCAAGGCGGGCAATGTCCACGCCAAACAGGTGATGCAATCCTGGGCTGATGCCGAGTGGTTCCTCTCCCGCCCGGAGCTGGCCGAGAAGATCACCGTCACCGTGTTCAAGGTGACCGGCGAAACCAACACCGACGACCTCTCGCCGGCACCGGACGCCTGGTCCCGCCCGGACATTCCGCTGCACGCGCTGGCGATGCTGAAAAACGCCCGTCCCGGCATTACCCCGGACAAGGATGGCGCCGTCGGCCCCATCAAGACCATCGATGCCCTGAAAGAGAAAGGCTTCCCGCTGGCCTATGTGGGTGACGTGGTCGGTACCGGCTCTTCCCGTAAATCCGCCACCAACTCGGTGCTCTGGTTTATGGGCGACGACATTCCGTTCGTGCCGAACAAGCGCGCTGGCGGTGTCTGTCTGGGTGGCAAGATTGCCCCGATCTTCTTCAACACCATGGAAGATGCCGGCGCCCTGCCCATCGAAGTGGACGTCTCCAAGCTGGAAATGGGCGATGTGATCGACATCTACCCCTATGCCGGCAAGATCTGCAAACACGGCACCGAACAGGTGCTGGCGCAGTTTGAACTGAAAACCGACGTGCTGATCGACGAAGTGCGCGCCGGTGGCCGTATTCCGCTGATCATCGGTCGCGGCCTGACTGACAAGGCCCGCGAAGCGCTGGGTCTGCCGTTCTCCACCGTATTCCGTCGCCCGCAGCCGGTGGCCGATACCGGTAAAGGCTTCACCCTGGCCCAGAAGATGGTGGGCAAGGCGTGCGGCGTGAAGGGCATTCGCCCGGGCACTTACTGCGAGCCCAAGATGACCACGGTCGGCTCCCAGGACACCACGGGCCCGATGACCCGCGACGAGCTCAAAGATCTGGCCTGCCTCGGCTTCTCCGCCGATCTGACCATGCAGTCCTTCTGCCACACCGCGGCCTATCCCAAGCCCATCGACGTGCAGACCCACCACACCCTGCCGGACTTCATCATGAACCGCGGCGGTGTGAGCTTGCGTCCGGGTGACGGCGTCATCCACTCCTGGCTGAACCGCATGCTGCTGCCGGATACCGTGGGTACCGGTGGTGACTCCCACACCCGTTTCCCCATCGGTATCTCCTTCCCGGCGGGCTCCGGTCTGGTGGCCTTCGCCGCCGCCACCGGCGTGATGCCGCTGGACATGCCGGAGTCCGTGCTGGTGCGCTTCAAGGGCGAGCTGCAACCGGGCATCACCCTGCGTGATCTGGTTCATGCCATCCCCTACGCCGCCATCCAGAAAGGGCTGCTGACCGTCGAGAAAGCGGGCAAGAAGAACATCTTCTCCGGCCGCATCCTCGAGATCGAAGGTCTGCCGACCCTGAAGGTGGAGCAGGCGTTCGAGCTGGCGGACGCCAGCGCCGAGCGCTCCGCTGCCGGTTGCACCATCAAGCTGGATAAAGAGCCGATCATCGAGTATCTGAAGTCCAACATCGTGATGCTGAAATGGATGCTCTCCGAAGGCTACGGCGACGTACGCACCATCACCCGTCGCATCAAGGGGATGGAAGAGTGGCTGGCCAACCCGACCCTGATGGAAGCGGACAAGGATGCCGAGTACGCCGAAATCATCGAGATCGATCTGGCCACCATCAAGGAGCCGATCCTCTGTGCGCCGAACGATCCGGACGATGCCCGTCTGCTGAGCGACGTGGCTGGCGACAAGATCGACGAGGTGTTCATCGGTTCCTGCATGACCAACATCGGTCACTTCCGCGCCGCCGGCAAACTGCTCGAGAAGTATCAGGGCGAGCTGCCGACCCGCATGTGGATCGCGCCGCCCACCAAGATGGACAAGGATCAGCTGACCGAAGAGGGCTACTACGGCATCTTTGGTCGCGTCGGTGCCCGCATCGAGATCCCGGGCTGCTCCCTCTGCATGGGCAACCAGGCGCGGGTAGCGGAAGGGGCCTCGGTGGTCTCCACCTCCACCCGTAACTTCCCGAACCGTCTGGGTAAAGGTGCCAACGTCTATCTGGCCTCTGCGGAGCTGGCCGCCGTTGCCGCCATCCTCGGCAAGATCCCGACCGTGGCGGAGTACCTGCAGTACGCCAAGGCGCTCGATGCCACTGCGGCAGATACTTACCGCTACCTCAACTTCAACGAGATCGCCTCCTACACCAAGAAGGCCGATGCGGTGATCCTGCAGCAAGCCGTTTAACGGAGTTCTTGCGCGATTTGCGCGATAAGAAGCCAATAATGCCGCGTATTTACGCGGCATTATTTATTTGTGTGTTATTCACCGTCTTTTTTGAAGATTGTTTGCACGATCCTTGCTAGAGAGATCCAACCACCTGTTTGGTGGTTCGTTTTATAAACGCTTTGGGTTATGTTGTTCGGTTATGTGCGGTAATGATGAGGCATCGTTATCGAGGGAAAGTGGATATCTGTTCACTGGGTGCTTGCGTTGGCAGGCCTGACGAATTGCGGCGTGGTTCTTTATGTTTCTGTTCAGGATCGATCTCTCCCGAACCGGGTTACGCTTCGGCGGTGCCTTGCTGGTCTTTACCCTGCCGCTGCTGGTGGGAGCTTGGCTCATCCACAGCAATTATGTGCAGGAGCTGAAAGCGGAATCCAGCGCCTCGGCCCACAAGGCCAGAACCCTGATGGAGTCGATGCTGGATCATGCGGAGCAGGCCAATCGCTCCGTGCTGCCTCTGGTGAATGCTCCCTGTCGCGACAACCTGCTGGTGCTGCGCAAGAAGGTCGCCATCGAGCCCTTCCTGCGTTCGGTCAATCTGGTGCGAAACGGCATCATCAATTGCACCTCGCTGTTTGGTGAGGCCAATGATGCCGATGACGGCTCCATCTACACCGGCCGCAAGCTGCTGCTGATGAGTGGCAACCGGGTGCGGCAAAATCACCCGCTGCTGGTGGTGCGCACCGAACAGGGCAAGGATGCCGCCTTGAGCGCCATCGACAGTACCCAGCTCAGCTTCATGCTCTCCATGAGCGGAAAATCCAGTGCGCTCTATCTGCAGGTGGGGTCGGCCTGGCTCAATGAGTCTGGCCGCTATCTGAGCGAGGCGCCCACCCTCCATCGCGGGATCAGCCAGGCCCTCACCTCATCCCATTATCCTTTCACCATCCATGCCGGTTATGCCATGCCGGTCTACTGGAAGTCGCTGTGGGCCGCGCGGCATGTGGCGCTGTCGTGGCTGGCGGTTTCCTCGCTTTTGCTGGCCTGGCTGGTGTGGTGGGTGCTGGGGCGCCCCGGCTCGCCGACGGATGAGCTGCGACGTGCCCTGCGAGCCAGGGAGTTTGTTCCCTATCTGCAGCCGCTGATTGCCAGCCACGACGGCAAGATGATGGGCGCCGAGGTGCTGATGCGCTGGGAGCATGTCAATGAAGGGGTGATCCGGCCCGATCTCTTTATCCCGCAAGCGGAGGAGTCGGGACTGATCGTCCCCATGACCACCCATATCATGAAGCAGGTGGCGACACGGTTGAACCGCTCTCAGGAGCAGTTGCCCGATGGGTTTCATATCAGCTTCAACATCAGCGCCGCCCATTGCCACGATTTTGCCCTGCTGGCCGAGTGCCGCGCCTTCCTCGGCCACTTCCTCCCCGGCAAGGTGGTACTGGTGCTGGAGCTGACCGAGCGGGAGCTGCTGATGTCAGATCCCCAGACCCTCTCCCTGTTCCGCCAGCTGGACGAGATGGGGGTCAAACTCGCCATCGACGACTTTGGCACCGGCCACTCCAGCCTGGCTTACCTGCAGCAGTTTCATGTGGATTACCTCAAGATCGACAAATCCTTTATCGCCCGCATCGGTACCGAGTCGCTCTCGGAACATATCGTGGACAACGTGATCGATCTGGCGACCCGGCTCGGTCTGGCGCTGGTGGCGGAAGGGGTGGAGAGCGAGCGTCAGGCTGACTACCTCAGGGCCAAAGGGGTCGATTATCTACAGGGATACCTGTTTGCCCGCCCCATGCCGCTGCGCCAGTTCTGCGAGGAGCTGCTGCCGGAAGAGGCTCAGACCCGCCAGCCAGATGGGGTGCGAGGCATCCCGAACGCCACCTGATCTATCGGTGACAGACGGGCGGCCACGCTCCCGTCTGGCAGGGTAGGGGAGTGCTCTCTCCCTATCCCCCCTCGAGTGCAGGGGCTTGTTTTTCATGCCTTGCGGCTCGCTTTTCGGTAGAATCAGCGCTCATTTTGACGTCAGTAAAAGATGAGGCGCGGTATGACGGTTCAGTTCCAGGCATTTCACAGCATCAAGGCGATCGGTAATCGGGAGGTGCTGTTCAACTGGTCGAGAACCAATCCCCTCGGGGCGCTGGATCAGGTGTGGCGCCCGAAAAGCCGCGACGAGTTGCAAGCGCTGCTGCGGGAACACCCCGAGCGCAAGCTGCGCCTTATCGGCTCCGGCCTCTCTTTCGAACCCATCCACAGCGTCTATGCCGAGGGCAGTCAGGCGCTGCTGGTGGACTTGCACCACCTGCGCGGCCAGCTGGCGAAAACGGCCGATACCGTGACCTATCAGGCGGGGACGCCGCTCGATACCGTTTATGCCGAGCTGATCGCCATGGAGCGGATGCTGCCCGCATCCCCGGGCGTTATCGGCATCCAGACCCTGGGCGGCGCCCTCAGCACCGGCACCCACGGTCAGGGGCTGCACCAGTCTGCCCTCTGCGATGCGGTGGAGGCGATGACGGTGATGCTGGCCAGTGGCGACATCATCCGGGTGGATCGCACCGATCCGCGCTTCGGCGCCTTCGTGATGGGGATGGGGATGCTCGGCATCCTGCTCGACGTCACCCTGCGCACCGTGCCCAACCGCATCATGCGCTGCACCAAGTTCACCACCGATTACCCCTTCCTGCTGGAGCACAACGAGCGGCTCAACCGCGAGCACGGCTTTGTGAAGAGCTGGTGGTTTGCCTGGACCGGCGAGAGCCACATCTGGCTGGTGGATCCCGCCTCCGATGAGGAGGTGGCCCGCTATCGCGCCGGTGGCAGCGAGCCGCTGCTGCTGGATGGCGATATCGACGCCCGCATGAATGCCACCATTGATGCCACTTTGCAGAAGATGGCGAAAGACACCAAGGATGAGGCGCTGGCCGGTGAGCACTTCGAGACGGTGCGCCGCTTCAAGGATGCCTCCGATCTGGTGGGCAACGTCTACCAGATCCTCTGCAAGGGGATCCCGGCGCCCCAGATCAACTGCGAGGTGGCGGTGCCGCTGCATCGCATGAACGAGGCGCTGGAGACCCTGCAGGCGTGGCAGCAGGCCAACCCGGGCGTGTTGCACTACCCCTTTATCCTGCGCTGCACCGGCCCCTCCGAGGCCTGGCTAAGTGCCGCTTACGGCCAGCCGGTCTGCTGGATCGGTTTTCTGGTCTATCTGGCGGCGGACGGCACCTTCGTCAACGGCTCCATGGAGCAGATGCGCGAGCTGCAGCAACTGCTGGTGCCGCTCGGCGGCATTCCCCATTTCGGCAAGCATCTGGCGATGGATCTCTACGACTTCCCGGCCCTGCTGCCGCGCTGGAACGACTTCGTGGCGTTGAAAGCCGAGCTCGACCCCCACGGCCGCTTTGAAAACCGCTGGCTCAGCGACCTGTTTGCCAACCGGTAAGGATCTGACATGACCGATATGCAAGATACCCGTATCCCAGTGACCCTGCTGACCGGCTTTCTCGGCAGCGGCAAGACCACCTTGCTCAACCACTGGGTCAAGCAGCCGGAGCTCGGTGAGTGCGCCGTGCTGATCAACGAGTTCGGCTCGGTGGGGCTGGATCACCATCTGGTGCAGCAGGTGGATGAGCAGGTGATGCTGCTCGACTCCGGCTGCATCTGCTGCTCGGTGCAGGGCTCTTTGGTGGAGGCGTTGCAGGGGCTGTTTATGAAGGCCATCCAGCGCAAGATCAAACCGTTCAAGCGGCTGATTATCGAGACCACTGGTCTGGCAGATCCGGCCCCCGTGCTATTTACCCTGCGCGAAGAGGGCTTTATCGCCCAGCGCTACCGCTTCGATGGCACCGTCACCGTGGTGGATGCCGGCCATATCGAGCAGCAGCTGGCGGCTCAATATGAAGCGGTGAAACAGGTGGCGCTGGCGGATCTGCTGGTGGTGAGCAAGGGGGATCTGGTGGATGGCGAACAGCTGGCGCGGGTCGAAGCCCAGCTGGCGGCCCTCAATCCGGCGGCCCCGATCCAGCAGGTGACCAATGGCGAACTGTCGCCAGCGGTGCTGGAGAAGCTCGGCGCCTACAACGAAGCGGCGGGGCGCGATGTGCGCCAGCTGCTGGCCTGGCTGCGCACCGAATCCCCCAAGCAGGGGCTGGCGTCACCGATGCAGCCGAAGATGCAACCGTTCGCCGCCAAGGTGGGCACAGCTGCGCCCACCCACTTCGAGCACGGCAACATCGAGAGTTTCTCTTTGCGTATCGGCGAGCCGCTCAAGCCCTCTCGCCTGCTGGCCGCCATCGATGCGGTGCAGGCGCAATATGGCGATGCCCTGCTGCGCCTCAAGGGGATCTTGCAGCTGGAAGGGGAGAGCCAGCCGGTGGTGATCCACGGCGTCCACGGCCAGCTCTATCCGCTGCAGGCGCTGGGCGACTGGCCGGAGGGCAAGGCCCAGTCCCGACTGGTGTTTATCGTGAAAAGTCAGGACAAGGCCGGTATCGAGCAGCTCTTTATGGCGACCCTCAAGGCCCCCGAGCCCACTCTGGAAGAGCGGCTCAAAGCCATGCTGGGTCAGCCCGACAACTGATCTTGCGCGTTGCAGCTCTCCTGCACCGGGTCAGGACGGCGGCGGTTGAACAGCACAAACGCCACCGGCACAAAGTAGAACGAGAGCAGGGTCGCCAGCGCTGTGCCACCGGCGATGGCGATGGCAAAGGGGGGCCAGAAGCCGCCGCCCCCCAGCAATAGCGGGATGAAGCCGCCCACCGTGGTGATGGTGGTCGAGACGATGTGGCGGCTGCAACCGGCCACCAGATCACGGATCTGCGGCAGATTGCCCTGTTGTGCCAGCGGGTCTGCCTTCAGCTCGGCCAGAATGACGATGGCGGCGTTGATGGCCAGCCCCATCAGTCCCAGCAGGGCGATGATCACCGTAAACCCGAAGGGGTAGCCCAGCAGCCAGACCCACAGCAGCCCGAGCCCAGCCGACTGGATCGCCACCAGGGTGACGATGCCTGCCAGCCGGAACGAGTTGAAGCTGAGCACCAGCACGGCCACCAGCAGCACGGCGACCAGGCTGACATGGGCCATCAGATTGCCCACCGATTCATCCCGCTTGGCGGCTTCCCCGCCAAACTCCAGTCGATAGCCCGGCGGCAATGCCAGCGCCTTGGCGGCCAGCCTCTCTTTGACCTGCTCCAGCACGGTTTGCGGCAGTACGCCGACCGCCAGATAGGCCTCCAGCACATTGACCCGCTCACCATCCCGACGGCTGATCTCCCCCCAGCTTGGCAGCAGCTCGGGAGTGGCCAGTGCCCGCAAGGTGAGATTGGCAGCCCCTTGCTGGCCGGTGCCGGTGAGCGACAGCGGCACATTGAGCAGCGCATCCGGATCCTGACGCAAGGGCTCGGCCAGTCGCACCCGAACCGGGATTGACTCGGTGCCTTCCAGCACAGTGCCGCCCAACCTGCCATCCAGTGCGCCCGCCAGCCGGGAGGCAACATCGGTCAGGCTCATGCCTGCCAGTCGGGCGGCCTCCTCATCGACCTGCAACCAGAGTTTGGGGGCCCCGGCCTGCAAGGTGGCGCGGGTCTGCACCACGGCCGGGGTATTGGCGAGCAGACTGCGCAGCTCCTCTCCCAGACGGTGTAGTTGTTCAAGGTCGGGGCCAAACAGCCGCAGCTCGACCGGGGCATTGAAAGGCGGCCCCTGTTCCAGCTTGCGCACCAGGATCTGCGCTTCGGGAAATTTTGCATCGAGCCGCTGCTGCAGTTGTGGAATGAGCCGCTCGGCAGCATCGGCATCCTGCAGAGTGATCATCCCCTGGGCGTAATCGGCCCGCCCCTGTTTTCTGGGCACCAGGTTGTAGTAGAAGCTGGGGGCGTTGTCGCCCACCACCCAATCCTGGCGAACCAGCTCGGGGAGGCTGGCCAGCTCGGCGGAGATCCCCAGTGCCAGCTCGCGGGTGCGCGCCAGGCTCGCCTGTGGGGAGAGGCTGGCCTCGATGTGGATCATGTCCCGGTCGGCAGGGGGAAAGAACTGTTCGGTGAGGCGGCCCGCCACCCAGAAACCGAGCAGGGGCAGCAGACTGACCAGCAGCAGGGTTCGCCAGGGGTGAGCCAGCGCCATGGCGATGCTCTGCTGGAAACGGGCGCTCACCCGGGGCAGGTGCAAGCCATCCTGATACCAGCGTCCCCCCTGGTCACTGCCAATCCAGCGGGCTGCGAGGCCAGCCACCAGGGTGTGGGCGATGAGGTAGGATCCCAGCAGCGAGCAGATCACCGCCCAGGCGATGCCGCCGACAAACTCGCCTGCGGGGCCCGGCATCAGAATGATCGGCATAAAGGCGAGCATGGTGGTGAGGGTGGAGCCCAGCAGTGGCAGCCAGAGGTGGCCGATGGCTTCCAGTGCGGCGGCACTCATGGCCATGCCGTGGCGGCGCTGATACTGCACCCGATCCGCCATGACGATGGCGTTGTCCACCATGATCCCGAGCGCCACCACCAGACCGGTGACCGACATCTGGTGAATGGGCAGATTGATCAGGTTCATGCAGGCGAAAGAGAACGCCACGGTAAGCGGCAGCGACAGGGCCACGATAATGGCGGCCTTGACCCCCAAGGTCACCAGCAGCACGGCCACTATGATGAGGAAGCCCTGCACAATGTTGATGAGCAGGGTGTCGAGCCGCTGATCGGTATAACGCTGCTGATCGAAGCTGGTGACGAGGCCGATATTATCCGGCAAGTCCTGTTGCAGCTGGGTCAGCATGGAGTCGACCCGTGCCGACCAGAGGTCGATGCGGTGATCCTGTGCCATGCGCAGGCCGACCACCACGGCCCGCTCACCATTGGCAAAGGCCAGCTGGCTCTCCGGCTGGTGCAGGGTACGTCTTACCTCGGCCAGATCGCCAAGGCGCAGGGTCTGGCCCTGCTCGCCGGTACGCAGCGGGATCTGGCGGATCCGCTCCAGGGTATCGAGGGCGCCGCGGATCTCCACCTGAAAGCGATTGTGGCTGCCCTGCAACTCCCCGGCGGCCACTTTGGCATCGGCACCACTCAGCGCCTGGGCAAGCTGTTCGCCACTCATGCCGCTGGCACTGAGGGCGAGGGGATCGAACCGCACCTCGATCTCCTCCTGCGGTGCCCCGACCCGCTCGACGTATTCGGTACCCGGCAGCTGGCGAGCCCGGCGTTCCAGCTCGGCGCTGTAGCGGGCGAGGCGATCCAGCTGCGGCTGGCCCGGCCCGCGCCAGACCACATTGACCAGCCGGGTGAAGGGGTAGCCCTTCTCGTCATCCAGCTTGGGGGCACTGGCGCCGGCTGGCAGTCCGGCGGCAAGATCTGCCAGCCGGTCACGGACTCTGGACCAGACGGGCTCGACATCGCTGACCTCATCCTTGAGCTCCAGATTGATGATGGAGAGACCGGGGCGAGAGCTCGACTCGATCAGCTTGATCTCGCTCTGGGCCCGCAGCCGGTTCTCGATGGGCTCGCTCACCAGCGCCTCCACCCGCTCGGCGCTGGCCCCGGGGAAGTGGGTAACCACGCTGGCAAAACGGCTGGTGAGCTGGGGATCTTCGGTTCTGGGCAGGGTCTGCAATGCCGCAAGGGCGGCCGTCAGCAGCAGCGCGACCGTCAACAGCAGCAGGCGGCCATTCTCGATAAACGGGCGGATCATGACTGTGGCTCCGGATGCGCCGCCTGATGATCCACGCTGGTTGTCAGGGTGACCTGCTGGCCCGGCACCAGTTTATGCAGGCCATCGGTCACCAGCTGTTCCTGTCCGTTCAGGGCACCACTGATCCAGGCCCGCTCGCCATCTTGCTGCAGCAGGGTGACGTCCCGACTGACCACCCGGGGTGGCGTTTCGTCGTTGAGCAGATAGAGGGTCCAGCTGCCGCGCAATCCCTGGGTCAGCGCGGTGAGCGGCACCTCGTAGGCGCGGGTGGGCTCGCGGGTCTGATGCAGCAGGGTGATCAGTTGCCCCTCTGCCAGCTGTTCGCCGCCCCGGGTCAGCTGGAAGCGGGCGGTGCGGGTGTGGGTCTGCCCGTCCACTTGTACCCCCAGATTAAGCAGGCGCCCCTCCAGTGATTGCGCACCGCTTTGCAGGGGGTAGTGTTGGCCGACGATCAGGGACTCGGCCTGTTTCACCGGCACGCCGATATCGGCCTCCCACTGGCCGCTGCGGGTCAGGGAGAAGAGAGGCTGGCCTGCGGCCACCACGGCCCCCAATGCCTGCTCGCGGCTGACTACGATCCCGTTGAAGGGGGCGCGCAGCTGTGATTTCTCCTGTTTGACCCGGTTGGCTTCGAGGGCGGCGGCCAGCTGGTTGGCGCTTGCCTCCAGCATGCGGACTTTGCCTTGCTGTTCATCCAGCGCCTGACGGGAGCTGAACTGCTGCTGGCGCAGGGCGGTGAGTCGTTCGAGCGTCTGCCGGGCAAGGGTCAGCTCGGCCTCGTTCTGGGCGGCCCGGGCGGCCAGCTCTTTGGCTTCCACTGCCAGCAGCCGGGTGTCCAGTGTGGCGAGCAGTTCGCCGGCCGCGACCGGCTCTCCGCGTCCCTTGTGCAGGGTAGCGATCCGCCCTGCCAGCTCGAAGCCTATCTGGCTGTGCTCGGGGGCGATCACCCGGCCATTGAAGCGGTGCAGCACCGGGTAGTGATCGCTGGCTTGCAGCGGCTGGGCGATCACCCGGGTCAGGGCGGGTGTTTCTTCTGACTCTGTGACCGGGCTGCAGCCACTCAGTAACAGCGCCAGCAGGATTAAGCAAAGTGTCATGACATCATCCTCTGGTTGACATAACATCAAATCACACCGGTGAGTCTAGTTTTTCGAAACTAGACTGTCCAGTTTGATTGTGGAGGAAAAATGAACATTTCACCCCGTAGTCAGCAGAAGCGGGCTGCGATCCTCGATGCTGCCGGGCGGCTCTTCTGTCAGCACGGTCTGCATCTGGTCAGCATGGACATGGTGGCCAGTGAAGCGGGCGTCTCCAAGCAGACGGTCTACAGCCATTTTGCCAACAAGGAGTCGCTGTTTGCCGAAGCGGTGGGCAGCAAGTGCGTCAGCAGCGAGCTGATGCCGGAGGTATTGTTGCGTGGCAACAATGTGCGGGAGAGTCTGATTGCCTTTGGTCGCAGCTTTCGCAAGTTGATCCTGAGCGATGATGCCATCAATATCTTTCGCACCTGCATCAGCTGCAACGATGCCCAGCTGGCCACCCTTTTTTTCGAGGCGGGCCCGCTCTATGTGACCGAGATGCTGTCCAACTGGCTGGAGCAGCAGAAGCAGCAAGGCCTGCTGTGCCATCAAGACAGCGAACAGGCCGCCTTGCAGCTGTTGCTGATGTGGCAGGGCAAGGAGCGCATGCTCCGTGAGCTGGGTCTGCCGTTGACCCAGAGCGCTGCCGAGCAGGATGCCTGGACCCTGAGTTGTGTCGATCTCTTCCTGACCGCCGCCGCTCCCCCGCAAAAATAATGGAGGTGGCAATGAGCCACACAGTGACAGATGCCCAGCGCAAGTGGCTGCCCCTGCTGGCGGCGGTCGGTTTCTTTATGCAGGCGCTGGATGGCACCATTCTCAACACCGCCCTGCCCAGCATGGCCGAGACGTTGGGGGAGAGCCCGCTGCAGATGCAGTCGGTGATCATCGCCTACATGCTGACGGTGGCCCTGCTCATTCCCGCCTCCGGCTGGCTGGCGGACAGATTCGGCACCCGCCGCATCTATCTGACCGCCATCTCGCTCTTCACGCTCGGCTCGCTCGCCTGTGCCGCCTCCAATTCGCTCTCCATGCTGGTGGCCGCCCGGGTGCTTCAGGGGATTGGCGGTGCGCTGCTGATGCCGGTGGGACGGTTGGCGGTGCTGCGGGTCTATGACAAGCACGAGCTGCTGCGGGTGATGTCGTTTGTCACCATCCCGGGGCTGCTCGGCCCGCTGATGGGGCCGGCGCTCGGTGGCTGGCTGGTGGAAGTGGCGAGCTGGCACTGGGTGTTTCTCATCAACCTGCCGGTGGGGCTGCTCGGCTTTATCGCCAGCTGGCACTTTATGCCGGAGCTGCGGCAGCAGACCGCCCGGTTCGACTGGCAGGGATTTGTGATGTTCAGCGTCGGCATGGTGCTGGTGTCGGTCGGCTTGCAGGGTCTGGGGGAGCACAGCATCTCCACCGGTTGGGCGCTGTTTGCACTGATCTTCGGCTTGGCGGCGATGGCGAGCTACTGGCTCTATGCCGCCAATGCACCGCAGCCGCTCTTTAGCCTGAACCTGTTCAAGACCGCCACCTTTGCCATCGGCATCTGGGGCAACCTGTTTGCCCGCCTCGGCAGCGGCGCCATGCCCTTCCTCACCCCGCTGTTTCTGCAGCTGGGGCTCGGTTTCTCCCCGAGCAAGGCGGGGATGACCATGATCCCCACCGTGATTGGCGCCATGCTGACCAAGACGCTGGTGAACAAGCTTATTCCGAAGGTGGGCTATCGCCGCATTCTGATCGGCAACACCCTGTTGCTGGGGGCGATGATCGCCAGCTTCTACTTTATCGACAACCAGCTCCCCTACGGGGTCTTGCTGGGCTGGCTGGCGATCTTCGGCGCCATCAACTCGCTGCAGTTCTCCGCCATGAACACTCTCACGCTGCAAGATCTCAGCCCGACCCTGGCCAGCAGTGGCAACGGTCTGCTCTCGGTGGTGATGCAGCTCTCCATGAGTTTGGGGGTGGCGATTGCCGCCAGCCTGCTCGGGCTCTTCTCGGCGGGCACCTCAGCGGGCACCTTAGTGGCCGAGGGTCAGTGGCTGGCCGGGTTCCACCTTACCTACCTCTGTGTCGGGCTGCTCTCCATGCTGGCGGCGCTGATCTTCGCCCAGCTGGCGCGCGATGGGGCTACGCCGTCGGGGCGGGCAGATAGCTGACCTCGCAGGGGAGCTGCGCCAGCACTTCGGCCAGATGCTCGGTCGCCAGCAGAAAGGTCTGCTCCGGGTGGCCCGGAGTCCAGGTGAAGGCGGTGTGGTTGAGCAGTTGCGGATCCACCAGTAGCGGAATATCGGCGCGGGGCAGGAAGGGGCAGACCGCTCCCGGCAGGCAGCCAATCTCCGCCTGCATCTCTTCGGCGGTGCAGATGGAGGGCTTGGCACCGAGTGCGGCCTTGACCGCCTTGTTGTCGAGCCGTCCGTCCCTGTGGGTCAGCAGCAGGGCGAAGCGGCCATCCTTGAACTTGAGAAACAGGGTCTTGCTGAACTCCGCCTGCCAGCCGAGGCGGGCCTTGACCTTTTCATCGGTGGCGTAGTCGAGAATGGGTTCATGCTCATAGCGCTGGTGGGGCAGTTCGGCCAGCAGCTGGCAGTTGAAGTGGTGAATGGTATCGAGTGGCATGGGGTTCTCCTGTAGTGGGCGCTATCCTGCCAGCCTCGCAGGGTCAGGCCCAATGACACTTTCTTATCCGTGATAAGCAACCCTGTCTGTGCAAACAACAAGGGCGCCGTGAGGCGCCCTTGCGGATCAGTGATGCTGCAATTCGCACGCTTCCCAGTGAAAGGGAATGGGGCACAGCTGCTGGGAGGCCTTGTCATAGGCTTGCCACAGCTCGCCCATGGTGCGGCCATCGACGGGGTGGCGCAGTTTGGGGGCCAGCTCGGCCAGCGGCCAGAGCACGAAGGCGTTGGTGAGCACTTCACCGCGCGGCAGCACCAGCGGGGTGTCGCAGACCAGATCGCCATAGAGCAGCAGATCGAGATCCAGGGTGCGCGGGGCGAACTTCTTGGCATCCGGCTCGCGGCCGTGGGCGAACTCCATGGCCCGCAGTCGCTGGCAGACGGTGGTCAGCGGCAGATCGGTCTCGGCAGCCGCCACCAGGTTGTAGAAGGGGCGGCCGTTGAAGCCGACCGCTTCGCTCTCGAATACCCGGGAGACCCGCAGCTCGCCAAATTCGGCGTGCAGGGCATCGAGTCCGGCACGGATATGGCGATCCCGCTCGATGTTGGAGCCCAGGCTGATATAGATGGTGGTCATCAGTTGCTGCTCGCGGCCGGCGTGCGATGGCGCAGGATCTCGACGCCGACCCCGGCGGCATTGGGCACGGCGCCCGGCTTGGTGAGGGTCACCTTGACCCACTGTACCCGCTCGTCGGCGAGCACCAGCATGGCAACCTGCTCGGCCATGGTCTCGACCAGCTCGACCACCTTGCCGCTGACATGCTCGCAAATCTTGTTGGAGAGGTCGGCATAATCCAGTGCCAGATTGATGTCGTCGGTTGCTGCCGCGGGGCGGTTGTCGAACCCCATCTCGAGGTCAAAACGGAGCTTTTGGCGAATGCCCTTCTCCCACTCATATACACCGATGGTGGTCAAAACTTCGAGTCCGCGAATAAACACCTTGTCCATGACTGTACTTCTTCTTTACTCTTGATGGGCTGTGATGACAGCGCAGGGATGCTGGCCGGGCAACAGGCTTGCCGAGGCGCTCTGGGTGGGCATGGGCCCATGCCAGCGTATGTGGCCCGCATCATACCCCATTCATATCGTGGTAAAAACGACCAAGATGACGGCCCTGACGATTTTGATGATTATTCTGGCCTACCTGGGTGGTTCACTATCCAGTGCTGTGCTGGTCTCCCGCTGCACCGGTCTGCCCGACCCGCGGGATCATGGCTCCCACAATCCGGGGGCAACCAATGTGCTGCGCCTCGGTGGCCGGATGGCGGCGCTGGTGGTGCTGCTGCTCGATGTGCTCAAGGGCACTGTGCCCGTCTATCTCGCCTGGTATCTGCAGATCAAACCCGTCTACCTCGGCTTTATCGGGGTCGCCGCCTGCCTCGGCCATATGTACCCCATCTTCTTTCATTTTCGTGGTGGCAAAGGGGTGGCGACGGCGCTGGGCACCATGATGCCCATCGGCTTTACCATGGGGGGCGCCGTGATTGGCACCTGGCTGCTGGTGCTGCTGGTGAGCGGCTACTCCTCGCTGGCCTCCATCATTACCGTGCTGCTGACGCCGCTCTTTACCTACCTGCTCAAACCCGAATATACCCTGCCAGTCTCCCTGCTCTCCTGCCTCATCCTGATCCGCCATCACGAGAACATCTCCCGCCTGCTCAAGGGGGAGGAACCCAGAGTCTGGGGGCGAAAAGGCGCGGCCTGTGCCGAAGAAGTGGCAGAAATGGACGATGTTGCGCAAAAAAGAGACGAACGAGACAAAAAGTGAAATTTCCCGTTGACCATCCGCCTTAAAATCCGTTTAATAGCGCCCACGCCCAGATAGCTCAGTCGGTAGAGCAGGGGATTGAAAATCCCCATGACAGTTTCCATACCACAGCTCTGGATAGCACACCCCACAAGGCTTCGCTTTCAATGCGAGGCCTTTTTGTTATGCGTCTCTGGTCAATCTCTGGCAAGGTTGCTCACCGAGCTCGGGATTAATAATCCCCGCCTCCTGCTCCGCTGCTTCATCTGACAACCGATAGCAAAGTACGCCTCCCTCCCCTGAAATGACTCCCACTTCTTACAAACAACACGTGCCCTCCCTGCCAACTCTACGTTATACAGGTTGTGTCGTGAGCCGAATCCCGGTTATCGCAGAGGGGCTGCTTCCCGGACAGTCATGGAAGATACTGTGGACCCCATGGCCCTCATTGAGGTATCCTGATTTTCACAGACAGTCCCGATTGTTACGATGAGACAATCGGGGGTATTGAATGAAATCGAGAGAACACTATTCACCAGAGTTTCGGGCAGAGGCGGTTCGACTGGTGTTGGAGCAAGGCCTTGGCCAAGCTGAAGCCGCCAGAAGGTTGGGTATTGCCAAAGGCACACTGAGCAACTGGGTGGTCGCAGCCAAAGGAGGAAAGGATACATCGGCCATTCCCGGAGCGCGTTCTGTCGCCGAGCTGGAGGCTGAAGTGGCCCGGCTACGCAAAGCTCTCGCACAAGCCAACATGGAGCGCGACATCATAAAAAAGGCCGCCGCGTACTTTGCTCAGGAGTCACTGCCAAGTACGCGTGGATAGCCAACCAACAGGACATCTATCCCATTTCCGTTATCTGTCGTGTGCTGGAGGTCTCTCGTGCGGGCTTCTACCACTGGCGCCAGCGTCCACCGTCACAGCGCCAACAAGAAGATGAACGACTCAAGGTCGCCATTCGGGCTGCTCACAGCAAGACGCGCCAGACCTATGGCGCATCGCGTTTACAAGCTGAGTTGGCCGCCGAAGGATTTTACGCTGGGCGGGACCGGATTGGGCGATTGCGCCGTGAAATGGGGTTGTCTTGCAAACAAAAGCGCAAATTCAAGGCGACAACCCATTCTGCTCATTCCCTGCCCGTGGCGGAGAATCTCCTTGGTCAGGTCTTTGCGCCGACGAAGCCCAACGAAGTCTGGACCGGTGATATCACCTATATTGCCACCGACGAAGGCTGGCTTTATCTGGCTGGTCTCAAGGATGTGTTTACCTGTGAGATAGTGGGTTATGCGATGGGAGAGCGAATGACCACCGGGTTGGTCAGTCAGGCGCTGTTTCGGGCTGTGCAGCAGAAGAGGCCACCCGTTGGGCTTATTCATCACACAGACCGGGGCAGTCAGTACTGTGCCAAGGCTTACCGGGCTCTCCAGGTACAATTTGGCATGCAGACCTCCATGTCACGCAAGGGGAACTGCTTCGACAATGCCCCGATAGAAAGCTTCTGGGGGTCTCTTAAAAATGAACTGGTTCACCACCATAGATTCGAGACGAGAGCGGAGGCCAAGGCAGCGATTCAGGAATACATAGAGATTTTTTACAACCGCCAGCGTCGGCATTCACGACTTGGCAATGTCAGCCCGGCGGAGTTTAACAAGAGGTATTGGAGAACTGCTCAGGCTGCTTGATCCGGGACTGTCCGATCTTGTCAGGACACCTCAGGTACAGCGGCCCGCTCCTGGCTGGCAGATAGGTGATATCAGCGACCCAGA
>OERO01000113.1_pt1 | contig 23086 bp, 16 predicted proteins | sample 1540041 | NCBI WGS metagenome assembly OERO01 (sample SAMEA3891234, study PRJEB23780) | metagenome | biome: terrestrial biome; feature: animal house; material: water of meat washing | place: Italy | collected 2015-05-12
GGCATACTCGAACAGTTCCGCCTCGCTCGCCTCCTGCTTGCGGTAATAGAAGGAGCGGATATCGCCACCGGCACAAAATGCCTTCTCACCCGCCCCCTGCAGCAGCACACAGACGATGGCGGGATCCTGCTCCCAACGGGTCAGCGTCTGTTGCAGGATCTGGATCATCGGCAGGCTCAATGCGTTGAGAGACGCAGGGCTGTCGAGGGTCAACACCCCGATCTGATGGCCATCTTCGGTGGGATAACAGCTAACCTTGACCGGCTCACTCATAAACGGCTCCGTATGGATTTATTCTGTTGGGCCATATTGCCAGCGCGGTAAGCGTTTCTCCAGGAAGGCGGCCACCCCTTCACGCTGATTGGCATCGCTAAAGAGATCGAGAAACAGCGACCGCTCAAGGGGCAAGGCGGCATCCCGCGGGCCACTGCGGCCCTGATTGATCAGGGTTTTGCAGGCGCGCAGGGCGCTCGGGCTCTGGCGCTCCACCAGATGGGCCATCTGGTGCGCCGCCTCCCACGCCTGACCGGTTTTCACCACCTCCTCCACCAGCCCCATCTCGTAGGCCAGCGAGGCACTCACCTTCTCACCGCAGAGGATCATCCGCTTGGCCCAGCCCGGCCCCACCAGCTCGGTCAGGCGCTGGGTGCCACCGGCACAGGGAAGCAAGCCCACCGAGGCTTCCGGCAGTCCCAGCAACGCCTGCTGCTCGGCGATGCGGATATCACAGGCCAGCGCCACTTCCAGGCCACCGCCCATGGCATAACCATTGATGGCGGCGATACTGACGCCGTGAAAACGGGCCAGCGCCTCGAAGGCCTTGCCAAAGGCCTCGGCTACTTCGCGGGCCAGCTCGACATTCCCCTCGACAAACATATTGAGGTCGGCACCGGCGCAGAAAAATTTGTCGCCCGCACCACGGATCACCAGCGCCACCACATCGGGACGACTGTCGAGCTCCACCATCATCTGCAAAAAGGCCTGCAGGCTGGCGAGGGTCCAGGTGTTGGCAGGGGGATGGTCGAGGGTGATATAGGCCACGTGGCCATGATATTCGAGTCTGATCCTTGTCATAACATTGTCCTTGTCGATGAAGCTGCCGCCATGATGACAGGCTTGAATGACACCAACCTGTGGCTGGCTCACAAAGCCGAAACCGGCATGGCATGATGCAAATCGGGTGGCAGGCAACACACCCTTGATGCGACCACCGGTTAGCCCAGCGACAAACCGGGATCGGCCAGCAGGCGGCGCGCGATGATGAGTCGCATCACCTCGTTGGTGCCCTCCAGAATGCGGTGTACCCGGGTATCGCGCAGATAGCGCTCGAGCGGATACTCGCGGATATAACCATAGCCGCCAAAGAGTTGCAGAGCCTCATCACAGATTCGATAACCCACATCGGTGGCAAACCGTTTGGCCATGGCACACCAGGCACTCTTGTCCGGTGCCCCGCGATCCAGCTTGTCGGCGGCCTGACGCACCAGCAAACGGGCGGCAGCCAGCTCGGTCGCCATATCGGCCAGGCGAAACTGCACGCTCTGGAATTCGCTGATCGGGTGACCAAATTGCTGGCGCTGCTGCACATAAGCCAGCGCATCGTCCAGCGCCTGCTGGGCGGTGCCCACCGAACAGGTGGCAATATTGATGCGCCCCCCATCGAGGGCCTGCATGGCGAACTTGAATCCTTCCCCCTCTTCGCCCAACCGATAACAGGCAGGAATGCGAACCCCGTTGAAAACAACCTCCCGGGTCGGCTGGCTGTTCCAGCCCATCTTCTCTTCTGCCTTGCCATAGCTCACGCCGGGGGCATTAGCCGGCACCATAAAGGCAGAGATCCCCTTCGCACCTTCACCACCGGTACGGGCCATCACCACCAGCACATCGCTGCTGCCTGCTCCCGAGATAAAGACCTTGGTCCCCTCGATGAGGTAGCTGTCACCCTCGCGCACCGCCCGGGTCTTGAGTGCCGCCGCATCGGAACCCGCCCCCGGCTCGGTGAGGCAATAGGAGCCCAGCAATTCGCCGCTGGCCAGTTTGGGCACCCACTCTTTGGCAACCTCGGTGGGCAACCAGCTGCCCAGCATCCAGCTCACCATGTTGTGGATGGTCAGATACGCCGTGGTCGAGGTACAGCCCATGGCGAGGCGCTCGAAGATGAGGCTCGCATCGAGGCGAGGCAGCCCCAATCCGCCAAACTGCTCCGGGGTATAGAGACCACAAAAACCTAGCCCGGCCGCCTGCTTGATGGTCGGGATCGGAAACTCATGCTCCTTGTCCCAGCGCGCGGCATGGGGTTTGAGCGCCTCATCGGCAAAGGCGGCGGCCGCCTCCACATACGCCTGTTGATCATCGGTCAGGGTAAAATCCATCTTGTCGTTCGCTCCCTTGTTGCCCCGCGCTTATTTTCCTGAGTTAGTGCTTTATGACGCGGCGCCCACACACTGGTCATTCGGATCTGCCACTATGGCGCTGTTGTCGTGGTAGCTGATGACGCTCTCACTACCACCGCTTTATCGACACACAACAGATTAACAATTGATTTACGTTTACGCTAACGTAAACTTGTGGCAGAAGTGAAGTACAAAATGGACCGACCACTGCCAGCCGTAACGCCGAGTCAGCCGGTCGAACCAACCTTCCTACCCGACTGTCATATCCGCAAGGAGAGCATGGATGCAGATGGATGAGACCCTGAATGCCCTGACCGAACAGGTTGCGGCCTTCTGCCAGAAAGTGATCGCCCCGCGCGCCAGCGAGATCGATCAGAGCAACGCCTTTCCCCGTGATCTCTGGCCCCGGATGGGTGAACTGGGGCTGCACGGCATCACGGTGGCGGAGGAGTATGACGGGGTGAACCTCGGCTATCTGGCCCACGTGCTGGTGATGGAACAGGTAAGCCGCGCCAGCGCCTCGGTCGGCCTCTCCTACGGCGCCCACTCCAATCTCTGCATCAATCAGATCCACCGCCACGGCACGGCGGAGCAAAAAGCACGCTACCTCCCCCCGCTGGTGAGCGGCGAGCATGTGGGGGCGCTGGCCATGAGCGAGCCGGGAGCCGGGTCCGATGTGGTCAGCATGCGCCTCACCGCGGAGCGCGAGGGCGATCACTTCGTGCTGAACGGCAACAAGATGTGGATCACCAACGGACCCGATGCCGACACCTTCGTCATCTATGCCAAGACAGATACCAGTGCGGGCCCCAAAGGAATTTCTGCCTTTATCGTTGAAGCCGGCACTCCCGGTTTTTCTACCGCCCAGAAGCTCGACAAGCTGGGGATGCGCGGCTCCAGCACCTGCGAGCTGGTGTTCGACAACTGCCGGGTGCCGCAGGAAAACCTGCTGGGCACCCTGCACGGCGGGGTCAAGGTGCTGATGAGCGGGCTCGATTACGAGCGGGTGGTGCTGGCTGCGGGCCCCCTTGGCATCATGCAGGCCTGCATGGATGTAGTGCTGCCCTATGTGCGTGAGCGCAAGCAGTTTGGTCAAGCCATCGGCGAGTTCCAGCTGGTGCAGGGCAAGCTCGCCGACATGTATACCCGCCTCGCCAGCAGCCGGGCGCTGGTCTACTCGGTGGCGAGCGCCTGCGATCAGGGTCGCACCAGCCGTAAAGATTGCGCCGCAGCCATCCTGTTTGCCGCCGAAAACGCCACCCAGATGGCCCTCGACGCTATCCAGCTGCTCGGCGGCAACGGTTACATCAACGAATACCCCACTGGCCGCCTACTGCGGGACGCCAAACTCTACGAGATCGGCGCCGGCACCTCGGAGATCCGCCGCTGGCTCATCGGCCGCGAGCTGATGGGAGAAAATGCATGAGTCGTATCCACTCCCGCCTCGACACGGCGAGCCCGGAATATGCGGCCAATCGGGCCGCCATGCAGGGGCTGGTCGACGATCTCCACGCCCGCATTGCCGAGATCGCGCTAGGGGGCGGCGCGGCCAACAACGCCCGCCATCAGGCCCGTGGCAAGCTGCTGCCCCGCGAGCGCATCAATCAGCTGCTGGACCCGGGCTCCCCGTTTCTCGAACTGTCGGCGCTGGCTGGCTGGCAGGTCTATGACGAGCCGGTGCCCGCCGCCGGCATCATCACCGGCATCGGCCGGGTCTCGGGCAGGCTCTGCATGCTGGTGGTGAACGACGCCACCGTGAAGGGCGGCACCTACTACCCGCTCACGGTGAAAAAACACCTGCGCGCCCAGGCCATCGCCGAGCGGCTGCGCCTCCCCTGCCTCTATCTGGTGGATTCCGGCGGCGCCTTTCTGCCAATGCAGGACGAGGTGTTCCCCGACCGGGATCACTTTGGTCGCATCTTCTACAACCAGGCCCGCATGTCGGCCCAGAATATCCCGCAGCTGGCGGTGGTGATGGGGCTCTGCACCGCTGGCGGCGCCTACGTGCCCGCCATGGCGGACGAGTCGATCATGGTCAGGGAGCAGGCCACCATCTTTCTGGCGGGCCCGCCGCTGGTCAAGGCCGCCACCGGCGAGGAGATCAGCGCCGAGGCCCTGGGCGGCGCCGAGGTACACTGCGCCCACTCCGGCGTTGCTGATCATATGGCCCGTGACGATGCCCATGCGCTGGCCATCGCCCGCACGCTGGTTACTCATCTGGGTAACGAGCCGATAGAGAGCAGCCCCGGCTACGAGCCCCCCTGCTACCCGATCGAGGAGCTCTACGGTCTGGTGGGCACCAGTCTCAAACGCCCTTACGACGCCCGCGAACTGATTGCACGACTGGTGGATAGCTCTGACTTTGACGAATTCAAGGCGCTGTTCGGCACCACTCTGGTGACCGGCTTTGCCCGTATTTGCGGCATGGAGGTGGGGATCCTCGCCAACAACGGCGTGCTGCACAGCGACAGTGCCCAGAAGGGGGCCCACTTTATCCAACTCTGTAACCGGCGTGCCATCCCGCTGCTCTTTTTGCAGAACATCACCGGCTTTATGGTGGGGAGCAGCGCAGAAAAGGAGGGGATCGCCAAGCACGGCGCCAAGCTGGTCACCGCAGTGGCCTGCAGCCGGGTGCCCAAGATCACCCTGATCGTCGGCGGCAGCTTTGGCGCTGGCAACTACGGCATGTGCGGCCGCGCTTATGAACCCGATTTTCTCTTTAGCTGGCCCAACAGCCGCATCTCTGTCATGGGGGGCGAGCAAGCTGCCGGAGTGCTGGTGCAGGTGCGTCGGGACAAGCTGGCTGCCGAGGGCAAGAGCCTGAGCGAGCAGGAGGCGGCCGCCATCCGCGCCCCGGTGATCGAGCAGTATGAGCGCCAGGGTCACCCCTACTACGCCAGCGCCCGCCTCTGGGATGACGGCGTCATCGACCCGGCCCAGAGCCGCACCGTGCTGGCGCTGGCGCTCGCCGCCTGTCAGGGTGCCCACATTGAACCCGAGCAGTACGGCATCTTCCGGATGTAAGGAGCAAACCCATGTCAGATCCACTTACTTCCTCAGCACTTGGCTCTTCAACACAGGGCCCGTTTCGGCTGGAGCGGCACGGCCCGCTGGCCGAGCTGGTGCTGTCGCGCCCGGCCCGCCACAACGCCTTTGATGCCGACCTGATGCTGGGGCTGCTCGACTGCCTCGATGATCTGGCCCATCTCCATGGTCATGATCTCGCCGAACGCCCTCACGCCCTGCTGCTACGTGCCGAAGGCAAACACTTTTGCGCGGGCGCCGATCTCAACTGGATGCGCAATCTGGCCCACGCCGATTTCGAGCACAATCGCGAAGACGCCCGGGTACTGGCGCGGCTGATGCAGACCCTCGACGAGCTCCCCTTCCCCACGGTGGCGCTGGTGCAAGGGGCCGCCTACGGCGGGGCGCTGGGGCTGATCTGTGCCTGCGATCTGGTGCTGGCCAGCGATGATGCCCGCTTCTGCCTCTCAGAGGTGAGCCTGGGTCTGGTGCCTGCGGTGATCAGCCCCTACGTGGTACGCGCCATGGGAATGCGTCAGGCGCGCCGCTACATGCTCAGTGCCGAGCCGTTCGATGCCATCACCGCCTGTCGGCTCAATGTGGCACACCAACTCTGCAAACCGGATCAACTGCTGGCGGAGGGACGGGCGCAGGCCCTTCGTCTGTGCCGCAACGGGCCGGAGGCGATGAAAGAGACCAAACGGCTGCTGGCGGCCATAGAGGCCCATCCTTCCCGCCTGCACGAAGAGAAAACCGTCGAGACCATCGCCCGGGTTCGGGTGGGGCTCGAAGCCCAGGAGGGGATGCAGGCCTTCTTCGACAAACGCCCTCCCGCCTGGCGTCCCCGTTTCAAGGATGAGACATGACCCATCACACTCAGATTAAACGCCTGCTGATCGCCAATCGCGGCGAAATCGCCGTGCGCATCATCAAGACGGCGAAACGCCTCGGCATTCACACCATCGCCCTCTACTCCGATGCCGACGCCCATGCCATGCACACCCGTCTGGCCGATGAGGCCTGGCATCTGGGGCCCGCACCGGCCAGAGAGAGCTATCTCGACACCGGCAAGGTGCTGAAGATTGCCAAAGAGGCGCGCGCCGATGCCATCCATCCCGGTTACGGCTTTCTGTCGGAAAACAGCGATTTTGCCACCGCCTGCGAACAGCGCGGCCTGCGCTTTGTCGGCCCAAGCGGCGCCGCCATTCTCGCCATGGGCGACAAATCGGGCGCCAAGGCGCTGATGCAGGCGGCCGGTGTACCTGTGCTGCCCGGCTATCACGGCACGGATCAGCGGCCGGACTTTTTGCGCGATCAGGCGAGCCAGATTGGCTTCCCGCTACTTATCAAGGCGGCCAGTGGCGGCGGTGGCAAGGGGATGCGCCGGGTCGATCAGCTGGCCGACTTTGACGAGTCGCTGGCGGCAGTCAAACGGGAAGCCAAGGCCGCCTTTGGCGACGATCTGGTGCTGCTGGAGCGCTATCTGCCCCAAGCTCGCCATGTGGAAGTACAGGTCTTTGCCGATAGCCTCGGCAACGCCATCTATCTGGGGGACAGGGACTGCTCCTTGCAGCGACGCCATCAGAAGGTGATCGAAGAGGCGCCCGCCCCCGACATCCCTCCGGCTCTGCGCCGCGCCATGGGGGAGGCAGCCGTGGCCGCAGCCAAGGCCATCCACTATCAGGGGGCTGGCACCATCGAGTTCCTGCTCTGCAAGGATGAGTTCTTCTTTATGGAGATGAACACCCGGCTGCAGGTGGAGCATCCGGTCACCGAAGCGGTGACCGGGCAGGATCTGGTGGCCTGGCAACTGGCCGTGGCAGAAGGCAAGCCGCTACCACTCACCCAGGAGGAAGTGGTGCTGCGCGGCCATGCAGTGGAGGCGCGCCTCTACGCCGAGGATGTGGCGGCCGGTTTTCTGCCCGCCAGCGGGCCTATCCACTGGCTCCACTGGCCCGTTGGCGTGCGCATCGACACCGGCGTCACCGCTGGCGATGAGGTCAGCCCCTATTACGATCCCATGATCGCCAAGCTGATCGCCCACGGCCAGAGCCGCGCCGAGGCGTTCGCCAAACTGGCCGATGCGCTGGCGGCACTGGATCTCGGCCCGCTGGTGCACAACGGCGCGCTCTTGCTGCGCCTTTGTGAAGAGCCTGACGTCCTGGCCATGGGCCACCATACCCAGTGGCCCATTCCCACCACAGCGCAGCCCATTCCTGAGCTCGCCTGGCCGCTGGCCACCCTCTGGCTGGCGAGCCGCCCTGCGGGCACCTCCCCCTGGCAGCAAGCCTGCGGATTTCGGCTGGGGCCGGATCGCTGCTGGACAGCGGCGGTGCGCATCGGTGATGAGCACCGGGTATTGACCCTTAACGATCATGGCGGCCAGTTTGAGTGGCAAGGGGAGACTCATTGCTACCAGAGAGGTGACGATAATATCCGGCTGCAGCAGGGCGGCGGCTGGCAACAGATCCCCATTCAGACGGTCGCAGGCTCGGAGGCAGCCTTCATCATGACCCTGGGGGGCCAGCGCATCCGCTTCGCGGCCGATGATCGGCAGCACAGCCACCACCATGATCAGGCAAACGAGAAGGCGCAGGGCGCCATCGCCCCCATGCACGGCATAGTGGTAGCCGTGCTGATCGAGCAGGGGCAAACAGTCAGCAAGGGGCAACCCCTGCTGGTGCTGGAGGCGATGAAGATGGAACACCAGTTGCGTGCAGAGCGGGACGGGGTAATTGAAGCCCTGCAGTGCAAACAGGGCGAGCAGGTAAGCCAGGGGGCCGTGCTGGTGCGCTTTGCCGAAGAGACTGCTTCACAGGAGGAACACCCATGAACCGATCACAGGACGTCCGTGACGACAGGGTCAGTCTGGTGGAGATGGGGCCGCGAGATGGCCTGCAAAATGAAGCTGCGCCCCTCTCCCTGGTACAGCGGCTGGAGCTGATCCAGCGCCTTACCGACAGCGGCCTGCAACGCATCGAGGTGGGTGCCTTTGTCTCTGCCAAAAAAGTGCCGCAGATGGCGGACTCCGCAGCGCTGTTCGAGGCACTGCCGCGCAAGGGCTCAACCCGTTACGGCGCTCTGGTGCCCAATCTGCAAGGCTTGCAGGCAGCCATTGCCGCCCGCGCCGACGAGATTGGCCTCTTCACCGCCTGCTCCGACGGTTTTACCCGCGCCAATATCGGCATCAGCGTGGAGGAGTCGCTGGTGCGCTTCGCCCCGCTGGTGCAGGAGGCGCGCCGCCTCGGCATCAAGGTGCGCGGCTACCTCTCCACCGTCATCGCCTGCCCGTTCGATGGCCCGACCCGCCCGAAACGGGTCGCCGCCATGGCCGAACAGTTGCTGGATCTCGGCTGCCACGAAATTTCGCTGGGGGACACCATAGGCGTTGGCACCCCGGGCACGGTGGCGCCCATGCTGGATGCGGTGCTGCACGAGATCCCGGCGGGTCGACTCGCGGTCCATTTTCACGACACCTACGGCCAGGGGTTGGCCAACCTGCTACCCGCGCTGGAGCGCGGCATTCGCACCATCGACTGCTCGGTGGCGGGGCTTGGCGGCTGCCCCTATGCGCCGGGCGCCTCCGGCAATGTGGCGTCAGAAGAGGTGGTCTACCTGCTGCACGGCCTTGGCATGACGACCGGGGTGGATCTCGACAAACTGGCGGCCACCGGCCAGTGGGTGAGCGAGCAGCTCGGTCGCCCCAACGGCTCGCGGGTCGGTCAGGCCCTGCACGCCAATGCCGAGCGGCTGCGTGCCCGCCTCTGCCAGCCACACGCCCAGCAACAGGAGTCATGACCATGTCCCGTTCCCTGCCCGGCAAGGAGATCACCTACAGCATTTCGGAGCTGGCCCACGAGTTCGATGTCACGCCGCGCACCATCCGCTACTACGAGGATGAGGGGCTGCTCACCCCGCTGCGGGAGGGGCAAACCCGCATCTACAGCCATCGGGACAAGATCCGGCTCAAGTTGACCCTGCGCGGCAAACGGCTGGGGTTTAGCCTGGCCGAGATCCGCGAGCTGTTCGATATGTACGACACCGACAAATCGAGCAAAACCCAGCTCCACTCCATGATCCAGCTGATCGAGGCAAAACGCGGCGCCCTGCGCCAGCAACTGGAGGATATCCAGATGGTGATGGCCGAGCTGGAAGCCGCCGAACAGCGCTGTGTTAATTCCCTTAACAGCTTGAAAACTGGCGCAGATTAACCGAATCTGGGAGCAAGCTATTGCCTTGGGGATCCCATGAGATATTGGTGCTGGTTTTTGCTCTTGTTCAGCCTCTCTGGCTGGAGCCATCCCCTCATCAAGGTTGGTGGATACCCCTATGCCCCCTTTGTGGTCAAACTCCCCGATTCCCGCTATGAAGGACTGACCCTGGAGCTTATCGACCAGCTCAATGCCGTACAGAAAGAGGTGACCTTCGTCTTTGTCCCCACCTCGGCCGCCAACCGTTACAAGGCGCTCGATCTGGGCCGTTTCTCGCTGATGCTGTTTGAAGACACCAAGTGGGGCTGGGACACCGATAAATTCAAGATGACAACCCCCTTCCTCGGTGGTGGCGAGGTCTATGTGGCCCTGAACAAAGCGGGCCGGGATCAGCGCTTTTTTGACGATCCTGCCAGCCATCACCTCATCGGGGTGACCGGCTATCACTACGGCGTCGGCCAGTTCAATGCCGATCCCCTCTACCTGCAGCGCAAGCTCAATATCACCCTGGTCAAAGACAACGTCAGCGCCCTGCAAGCGCTACTCAAAGGGCGCGGCGAGGTAGCCATTCTCAACGTTTCCTACCTTAACCAGTATCTGCAGGCCAATCCCGACACAGCCGACCAGTTGCTGATCTCGCAAAAATGGGATCAACAGTATCAACACCGCGCCATCCTTCACCCTGAGGCCCCCATTACCCCTGCCCAGCTGGAACAGTGGCTGGCAGCGCTGCAACAAAAGGGTGAACTGGATCGCCTTTGGACAAAGTACGGCGTACAACAGCACGCAACCCCATGATTACTATCCAGCTTTTCTGTACCATGGCGGGAACCAAATGGGAGTGCACCAAATGAACACCACCGAGCCCGCGTCCCCCAAGCTCCGCTTGCTGCGCTACCTTGCCTACGCTTTCCTGCTGCTTCTTATCCTGATCACCCTGCTGCTGTGGCAAACCCCCCGTCTGGTCCAGCGCTATCTGCCCGGCTGGCTGGCCGAGCACTATGGCCTGCAACTGACGCTGGGGGAGATTGACGTAGGGCTGCGCAACCCTTCTCTCACCCTCGGCGCGACTGCCCTGCTCGATGCCAAACAGCAGCCTATCATCGGTTTTGAGCAGCTCTTTATCACCCCAAACCTGCAAGCCAGCTGGCAGCAGAAAGGGGTCGTGCTTTCCGCCGTCACCCTGACCAAACCCGTGGTGCTGCTGCAACGGCTGGCAGACAAAAAGGGGGAGGTTCGACTCAATCTGACCGATGCGCTGGCGACCCTGCTCGCCCCTGCGCCCTCCCCCGAGCCCGAAACAGCCAGCGCCCCGCTGCTGGTCGATATTGCCAGCATCGCAGTCACTGACGGCCATGTGCGCTATCAGGATCAACGCAAGGAGAGCGAACCCGGCTGGTTGCCGCCCCTCAATCTGGAAAAAGTGACCCTCAAGCTCGATAACCTGCGCACCGAGGCAAATCACCCGACCGCCTATCAGCTGAGCGCCGCCATCAACGGCAAAAGCAGCCTCGCCGCTCACGGCAAACTCGATGTGATGAGCGGCATGGGTCAGGGTAAGGTGAGCCTCAAGCAGGTCGAGCTGAAACCCTTCGCCCCGCTCTGGGCACCCTATCTCAAGCTGGATCTGGCCAAGGGCCACGCCAATGCAGAGGTGGAGTACCAGCTTAAAGAGGGCAAGCAAGGGGTGCTGTGGCAATTGTCCAAAGGCAAGCTGACGCTGGACAACTGGCAGCTTAAAAAACACAAGGGCGACGAATTTGCCCGCTTCGGCCAGCTGGCCCTTAGCGATCTGGCTGTCGATGGCCAGAAACAGTCGCTCCAGATCGGCAAGGTGACCCTGCAACAGCCCCTGCTCAAGGCCACCCTCAACCCACAGCAGGAGCTGGATCTGGCTGACTTGCTGATTGAACAGGCCCCCGCCAAACCCGTCAAAGGAGCCAACGCCGCAAACGAGGTGGCCAACAATGCGGCGCCCAAGTCGGCACAACAAGCAAAGACAGCCGGTAACGGCAAGAAACATGTGCCAGACAAACCCTGGCAGTGGCAGATCAAGCAGATCCTTATCGACAAGGGCGATCTCACCCTCACCGAATCGAGCAGCGGCAAACCGCAGGCACGCCAGCTCTCCGGCCTCAAGCTGGCGCTGGGGCCACTGGGCAGCAAGGGGGAGCAACCGAGCAAACTGACTCTGGCCACCCAGTTCAACCAGAGCAGCCCCCTCGCCTTTGATGGCCAACTGACCCTGACTCCTTTCACCTTAAGCGGCGACATCAACCAGCAGGGGCTGCCCCTGACGCTGGCACAGCCCTATCTGGCCGATCTGGTGCGCATCAAGGTGCAAAACGGGCTGCTGAGCAGCAAGACCCGCCTTGATCTCGCCACCACCGCCCAGGGAGATCTGAGCAAGCTGACCCTGCAAGGGGGGCTCGATATCAACGGGCTCAAAGTAGTCGATCGGGCAGACAATCAGCGGCTGCTGGAGTTCAACACCCTGGCTCTCACCGGTCTGACGTACGACGGCATCAGCCAGCAGATGCGGATCAAGGACATTGCTCTGAACAAGCCCTTCGCCCGCATCGAGATCAACGAAGATGGCACCACCAACCTGCAACAGCTGCTGTTGCCACAACCGGCGGCAACCAACAGCACTCACGCGACGGCTGGCAGCAAGGCTCCCGATTTTCGTTTCACCATCGACCAGCTGCGCACCGAGCAGGGCAACCTGCGCTTTGCCGACCGCAGTCTGAGTCAGGATTTTGTGGCCGATATCGCCTCGCTGGGCGGCCAGAGTCGCCATATCAGCAATATTCCGGGGCAACGCTCCGATCTCGCCTTCAACGGCAAGGTGGATCGCTATGCGCCGGTGACCATTCGCGGCGGTACCAACCTGCTGGTCGCCAACCCGATCCTCGACATCGCGGTCGCTTTCCACAATCTGGAGCTCACCACCTTCACCCCCTATTCGGGCACCTATGCCGGTTATGCCATCGACAAGGGGCAGCTCTCCATGAAGCTGCACTACAAGCTGGAGGGCAACCGGCTGGAGGGGGATAACGACATCACCATCAAGAAGCTGCAACTGGGCGAGAAGATCAAGAGCGATCAGGCCAAGGATCTGCCGCTGGGGCTGGCCATCGCCCTGCTAAGCGATGCCAACGGGGTGATACAGATGAACCTCAAGGTGAAGGGCGATCTCGATCAACCGGACTTCAGCATCGGCAATATCTTCTGGGATGTGCTGGGCAACACCCTGAGCAAGGCGATCACCTCCCCCTTCTCCCTGCTCGCCTCGCTGGCCGATGGCACCGAAGATCTCGACGAACTTCCCTTCCTGCCGGGGGATCCCGATCTCACCCCCACCCAGCAGGAGAAACTGGTCAAGCTGGCGCAGGCCCTCAAGGATAGACCCAAGCTCAGCATGAACATTCGCGGCAAGGTCAACTTCAACGAGGAGCGCCCCATCCTGCAACGGCAAAAGCTGGAGCGGGTACTGGCCAAGCTCACCGGCAATCAGGCGGATCTCGACCTGCTGGAACAGGACCCCGCCCTGCAAGAGGCGCTGGCCCAGGCCTATGAAGAGCGCTTTGGCGAAGATCTGGAAGATCTGGCCGATCGCCTCCATCTGGATGAAGAGAGCGCGGCACTGCGGGCCCAGGCGGTGATCCTGCTGCGGGATCAGCAGCTCATCACCGCCAAATCCCTGCGCAATCTCGCCATGCGCCGGGCGCAAAATACCAAGGAGTTTCTGGTCGACAGCCAGGGGATCGCCCCGGAGCGGCTGTTCGTGCTCGACAGCCAGGTCAAGGAAGAGGACAAGGAAGCCAAAGTGATCCTGACACTGGATCAGTGACGCCGCCACACTGCGCAAAAGCGTAATAAAAATACAACCCCTCAACTATTTTGACACCTTTTGCTCACCAAACAGCCTGTCTTGGTGAGCATTTGGCCTCTGATGCAAATAATCACGTAGTTTTTTTACGATTTATCCCCCTTGCCCCCTTGCGGGCGCGCCACAGCCTGCCTAAAATCGCGCGTCTTTTGTTAACCCCCCACCTCTATTTTTGGAGAACGCCACGTGAGCGAAAAATTGGCCAACCCTGCCCCTCTGGGTCTGATGGGTTTCGGTATGACCACCATCCTGCTGAACATCCATAACGCAGGTTTCTTCCCCATCAGCGCCATGATCCTGGCCATGGGCCTGTGCTACGGCGGCATCGCCCAGATCATCGCTGGCATCATGGAGTACAAGCGTGGCAACACCTTCGGTGTGACCGCGTTCACCTCCTACGGCCTGTTCTGGCTGAGCCTGGTGTTCCTGCTGATCATGCCGACCATGGGTCTGGCCGAAGCCACTCCGCACGCCTACATGGGTTGGTATCTGCTGATGTGGGGCATGTTCACCCTGTTCATGCTGGTTGGCACCATCAACTACCCGCGCGCCAAGCAGTTCGTGTTCGCCTCCCTGACCGTGCTGTTCTTCCTGCTGGCCGCCCGTGACTTCACCGGCAGCACCCTGATCGGCACCATCGCCGGTTTCGAAGGCATCATCTGTGGCGCCAGCGCCATCTACCTGGCCATGGCCACCGTGATCAACGAGCAGTTCGGCCGCACCGTGATGCCGATCGGCGATCACAAGAAAGCCGCCGCCGTACAGCTGAAAGCCGCTGCCTGATAGGCAAGCCACTCAGATTGTGAAAAAGGCACCCTCGGGTGCCTTTTTGCTATTTCGCAAAGCTGACGTTCCTGCGCACACATCTTCCCTTTTCAGCCCTACATCCGGATATCCGTCTCTAGCTATTCGGCACTCCTGACACCCCCATTTGTGGATATATCCATCAACTAAATAAGGCTCTCACGGGCCACCACAAGGGATGCAGTTTGTTATTCGGTATGAAGCCGTATGACCACTCCCTTTTGTTGGCAACTGTCAGGTGAATACCATCTCCATACAAGTAATTTAAATCAAAGTGCCGACCAAGTTATCGGTACTTTTATCTCCCTATGTAAGTTAAAAATTCACTGCGGCGTTAAATCTAATATCCCAGAGGTCAAGGTCCTGACGCCCGATACTGTAATAACCGGTGATAACTTCAAAACGCTGATGACGCTGAGGGGCTACCGCCAGTGCAATCCGTGCAGATCCACTCCACGGAGTCGTACTTTCCATTGTCAGATTTTCATTCAGGATCTGACCATCATTGGGACGCTCAATATCATAACGAACCCCAAGACGCAGGGCCGGTATAATTTGAACACCATCGGTTGTGGTGAAAATACGACTGATATCCCCTGATGCTTCACTGGTGGCATATTCAAAAGAGTTTTCATTAACCCGCAATGTCACGTTATAAATCTGGTTTGCATAAGGCAATGAGCCTGTGTAATCAAACGCATCGGATTTATTGTGACTGTAAAAGAGGGCAAGCTTGGGCCGCAGCAGATATTCACCAACATCGTAGCCACCGGTCAGGTTGGCTGAGATCAACCCGGTCGTTGTCTTGAAACTCCCTTTAAGGACATCGAGTTCGGTATCGTTATCAGTTCGTCCCCATGCAGCCCAGCCATCCAGCAGCCAGTGCGTATCTAGCCTATAGCCGCCATATGGCCCAACAAAGAAGCTGTCCCCCTCATTTCGTACCGAACTGCCAAACGTGCCAAGAGAGGTTTTGCTATTGGCAAATGCAATACCGCCCAGCCCGTCTTTACCAAGGGATCTGTGTATACCGATCAAAAAGCTGTTGGCATGTCCGGATGTGTCTATCTCGTTACGATCATCGGAGACTCCGGTATGGCGTACATCAGTCCATACCTGCCACAACCCCTTTTGACTGGCAATATCTTCAAATTGGTCAAGCCCGACAACGACACGATCTGAAATACTGAGGGAGCCGCTCAAATAGCCCATCAAGGCATCTGCACTGATACTGGTCACAATATTGCGGATCGGGTCACTCCCACCACCGGTGCCACCACCACTACCCCCATTGCTGCTATCCCCACCGCCGGTTCCGCCACCAGTGCCACCGTTACTGTCTCCCCCATCGATCGGGGGAATATTTGGAAATACCGGATTGTTCTGGTTTCTCGAATCGAGGAAGCAGTTGAAAGAACCATCCGCATTGAGGAGATCCAGTTTGTGAGTCCCGTTAAGGTCATCAAGTACTACAGGTGAGACACTCAAGTGCAACGACGCGCGGTTTGCATTCCAACTATCGATTTCAGATACCCCGGGAGCAGAGAGGCGAAAATTACCCCCGGAACCTGGACTTGAAAGCCATAGTGATACCGAATTGTCAGCCGAACGCCCAAGAAACTCTAGATGCTGCCCCGGTTGCCTGTTCGGGCAATCCGCCGCCCATGCTGTTGGCAAGCAGATACTGGTAAGGCAGCCAATTCCCAAAATACGTGAAATCATTATGTCCTCCTGACACTAGGTTATCTCACTGACATCCTTGCATGACTTTTAGCATTACCCACAAACAGGTCACTCGATGCAATGGGTAAAGGAACAAATCAATCTGACAAGTTCAAATCGCAGACTATTTTAGTATCCACACTGTTTCTGGTCTCCTGTAATAAAATTCGTTTAGCGCCTGAATCGCGATGATTGATTAAATCAAACCACTTTAAAACCCATAAAAAATGCCGCCCATCGGGCGGCATTTTTATTAGAGATAACGGGCTAACAGGAATTACCAGCCGGTTACTTCGCGCAGGGCCTTGCCGATATCGGCCAGGGAGCGGACGGTTTTCACGCCAGCATCTTCCAGCGCGGCAAACTTCTCGGCGGCGGTACCCTTGCCACCGGAGATGATGGCGCCAGCGTGGCCCATCCGCTTGCCGGGAGGGGCAGTAACACCGGCGATATAGGAGACCACCGGCTTGGTGACGTGGGCCTTGATATAGGCGGCCGCGTCTTCCTCGGCGTTGCCGCCGATCTCGCCGATCATCACGATCGCTTCGGTCTGCGGGTCGTTCTGGAACATCTCCAGAATGTCGATAAAGTTGGAGCCCGGGATGGGGTCGCCACCGATACCGACGCAGGTGGACTGGCCAAAGCCCTCGTCAGTGGTCTGCTTGACCGCTTCGTAGGTCAGGGTGCCGGAGCGGGAGACGATGCCCACCTTGCCCGGCTTGTGAATGTGGCCCGGCATGATGCCGATCTTGCACTCACCCGGAGTGATCACACCCGGGCAGTTGGGGCCGATCATCCGCACGCCGGTCTCTTGCAGCTTCACTTTGACGTCCAGCATATCCAGCGTCGGGATGCCTTCGGTGATGGTGACGATGAGCTTGATGCCCGCGTCGATCGCTTCCAGGATCGCGTCCTTGCAGAACGGCGCCGGCACATAGATGACGGAGGCGGTGGCGCCGGTCGCTTCGACCGCGTCACGGACGGTGTTGAACACCGGCAGGCCCAGATGGGTGGTGCCGCCCTTGCCCGGGGAGACGCCGCCCACCAGCTGGGTGCCGTAGGAGAGCGCCTGCTCGGAGTGGAAAGTACCCTGACCGCCGGTAAAGCCCTGGCAGATGACTCGGGTGTCCTTGTTGATCAGTACGCTCATCAGTTGGCCTCCGCTGCTTTGACGACTTGCTGCGCGGCATCGGTCAGACTCTTGGCCGCAATGATGTTGAGGCCGCTCTCGGCCAGCTTGATACCACCCAGCTCGGCGTTGTTGCCTTCCAGACGGACCACGACGGGCACCTTGACCCCCACTTCCTTGACCGCACCGATAATGCCTTCCGCGATCATGTCGCAGCGCACGATGCCGCCAAAGATGTTGACCAGCACCGCTTTGACGTTGCTGTCGGAGAGGATGATCTTGAACGCCTCGGTTACGCGCTCCTTGGTGGCGCCGCCGCCGACGTCAAGGAAGTTGGCCGGCTTGCCGCCGTGCAGGTTGACGATGTCCATGGTGCCCATGGCCAGACCCGCGCCGTTGACCATGCAGCCGATGTTGCCATCGAGGGCCACATAGTTGAGCTCCCACTGGGCGGCGTGCGCTTCGCGGGGGTCATCTTGTGACGGGTCGTGCATCTCGCGCAGCTTGGGCTGACGATACAGTGCGTTGGCGTCGATGTTGATCTTGCCATCCAGGCAGTGCAGGTTGCCCTGCGCGGTGATCACCAGCGGGTTGATCTCCAGCAGCGCGAAATCGCAATCCAGGAACATCTGGCCCAGACCCATGAAGATCTTGGTGAACTGTTTGATCTGATCGCCGACCAGACCCAGTTTGAAGGCCAGTTCGCGGGCCTGATAGGCCTGCGGACCCACCAGCGGATCGATGGCCGCCTTGTGGATCAGATGGGGGGTTTCGTGGGCGATCTTCTCGATATCCACGCCACCTTCGGTCGAGGCCATGAAGACCACGCGGCGCGAGCCACGGTCAACCACGGCGCCCAGGTAGAGCTCTTTGGCGATGTCGGTGCAAGATTCCACCAGGATCTTGGTGACCGGCTGGCCGTTGGCGTCGGTCTGGTAGGTCACCAGATTTTTGCCAAGCCAGTTCTGGGCGAAGGCACGGATCTCATCCTTGCTCTTGGCCACTTTCACGCCGCCCGCTTTACCGCGGCCACCGGCGTGTACCTGGCATTTGACGACCCAGGTATTGCCGCCAATCTTGTCGGCCGCTTCGGCCGCTTCTTGTGGGGTAGCACAGGCATAACCTTCGGAGACCGGCAGGCCATACTCGGCAAACAGCTGTTTTGCCTGATATTCATGCAGATTCATAGATGCTCTATCCGTGTTGTAGGTATTTCCGTCCGGGGCTGGTGTTTCTCAATCCCCTGTGAATGGGGGCCTGGGCGGCCCCTCGTTATCTTTCAATCGCTCGGGTATTACTCAAACGTCCAGCAGCACATCCGGCTCGGGGCGCAAACCCCTTGCCCGGGTGCCACAGGCTTAGACGTCCAGCAACAGACGGGTCGGGTCTTCCAAGAGCTCCTTGACGGAGACCAGGAAGCCTACCGATTCGCGTCCGTCGATGAGACGGTGATCGTAGGAGAGCGCCAGATACATCATCGGCAGGATCTCGACCTTGCCGTCAACGGCCATCGGGCGATCCTGGATCTTGTGCATGCCCAGAATGGCGCTCTGGGGCGGGTTGATGATCGGGGTGGACATCAGGGAGCCGAACACGCCACCGTTGGTGATGGTGAAGTTGCCGCCAGTCAGTTCATCCACGGTCAGCTTGCCGTCACGGCCCTTGCCCGCCAGATCCTTGATGGCCTTCTCGATGTCCGCCAGGCTCATGTTGTCGCAGTCGCGCAGCACCGGCGTCACCAGACCACGGGGGGTAGAGACGGCGATGCTGACGTCGAAGTAGTTGTGGTAAACCACGTCATCACCATCGAGCGCCGCGTTCACTTCCGGATAGCGCTTGAGGGACTCCACTACCGCCTTCACGTAGAAGGACATAAAGCCGAGCTTGATGCCGTGCTTCTTCTCGAAGATCTCGCCGTACTGCTTGCGCAGATCCATGATGGGCTTCATGTTGACCTCGTTGAAGGTGGTCAGCATGGCGGTGGTGTTTTTCGCTTCCAGCAGACGCTCGGCAATGCGCTTGCGCAGACGGGTCATCGGTACCCGCTTGTCGGTGCGACCACCCAGCGGGGCAACCTTGGCTGCCGGGGCTGCAGTTGCGACCGGTGCGGCTGCCGCAGGCTGGCTCTTGGCCTTGATGAAGGCTTCCACATCATCCTTGGTGATGCGACCGCCCTTGCCGGTACCGGTCAGCTTGGTCACGTCGATGTCGTGCTCGCCAATCAGGCGGCGCACCGAGGGGCTCAAGCCATCGGCACCATCATCGGCCACCGCTTCAGCGGGTTTCTCTTTGGTCTCTTCACCGGCCACCGGGGCGGCGGTGAGGATGGCAATCAGTTGACGGGACAACACAGTCGCCCCTTCCCCTTGCAGAATATCCCCCAGCACACCGGCTTGCGGTGCCGGCACTTCCAGCACCACCTTGTCGGTCTCGATGTCGACCAGCACTTCGTCACGGGCGACCAGATCGCCCGGTTTTTTGTGCCAGGTGGCGATAGTGGCATCGGCCACTGATTCCGGCAGATCCGGTACCTTGATTTCGATAGTCATCCAATCAGTTCCTTTTTACTTCTATGCCAGAGGCTTTACAGGGTAAGGGCATCTTCCACCAAGGCTTTTTGCTGCTTGGCGTGGACAGACATGTAACCGACGGCCGGTGAGGCTGACGCGGGGCGACCGGCATAACGCAGGGTGGCTCCGGCTGGCAGCACGCCATCGTAGTGGTGACGGGTGCAGTACCAGGCGCCCTGGTTCTGCGGCTCTTCCTGACACCAGACAAAGTCGGTGACGTGGCTGTAATCGGCCAGAATGGCGCGCACTTCCTCTTCCGGGAAGGGGTAGAGCTGCTCAATTCGCACCAGTGCCACATCTTGCTGCTCGGCCTTGCGACGGGCATCGAGCAGGTCGTAGTAGACCTTGCCGGAGCAGAAGACCACCCGCTTGACCGCTTTCGGATCCAGCGCATCGATCTCGCCGATGGCGTTCTGGAAGGTGCCTTCCGCCAGCTCTTCGAGCTTGCTCACCGCCAGCGGATGGCGCAGCAGGGATTTGGGCGTCATCACGATGAGCGGACGGCGCATCGGGCGCACCACCTGACGACGCAGCATATGGAACACCTGCGCCGGGGTAGAGGGCACGCACACCTGCATGTTGTGCTGGGCGCACATCTGCAGATAACGCTCCAGACGGGCGGAGGAGTGCTCCGGGCCCTGCCCCTCGTAACCGTGCGGCAGCAACATGGTCAGGCCGCACATCCGGCCCCACTTCTGCTCACCGGAGGAGAGGAACTGATCCACCACTACCTGGGCACAGTTGGCGAAATCGCCGAACTGGGCTTCCCAGATGGTGAGGCCAGCCGGCTCGGCGCTGGCGTAACCATATTCAAAGGCCAGTACCGCGTTCTCGGTCAGCACAGAGTCATACACCTCGAACGGGCCTTGCTCGTCGTGCAGGTTGCACAGCGGGGTGTAGGTGCTGGCATCGGTCTGGCTGTGCAGCACGGCGTGGCGGTGGAAGAAGGTGCCACGGCCGGAGTCTTCACCGGTAAAGCGGATGCGGGACCCCTTGTCCACCAGAGTGGCGTAGGCCAGGGTCTCGGCAAAGCCCCAATCCACCAGCTTCTCGCCAGCGGCCATCAGACGGCGGTCTTCGTAAATCTTCTCGACCTGACGCTGCAGCACGTGGGTCGCCGGATACTGGCTCACCCGCTCGCCGAGGCTCTTGAGGTGATCCATCGGCACGGCACTCTCATAGGCCATGTTCCAGTCGTGGCCCAGATAAGGGGTCCAGTCGACGGAGTGCAGCTCCATCGGCCGCCACTCCTTGCTCACCCGCTCGCCGCGATCCAGCGCTTCGCGATACTCGTTGACCAGTTCGGTCGCCCGCTCCTGAGCGAGGCTCCCCTCGGCCACCAGCTGATCGGCGTAGATCTTGCGCGGGGTCGGGTGCTGCTTGATCTTCTGGTACATCAGCGGCTGGGTCGCGCTCGGCTCGTCCGCTTCGTTGTGACCGTGACGACGGTAGCAGACCAGCTCGATCACCACGTCGCGTTTGAAGGTGTTGCGGTAATCCAGTGCAATCTGGGTCACCAGCACCACGGCTTCCGGATCATCCCCGTTGACGTGCAGCACCGGCGCCTGCACCGCCTTGGCGATGTCGGTGCAATATTCGGTGGAACGCAGGTCACGGATATAGGAGGTGGTGAAACCAACCTGGTTGTTGATGACGATGCGCACCGTCCCGCCGACACCATAGGCACGGGTCTGGGACATGTTGAAGGTCTCGGCCACCACGCCCTGACCGGCCATGGCCGAGTCACCGTGAATGGTGATGGGCAACACGCTGGAGCCATCCTTGTCACCGCGACGATCCATACGGGCACGGACCGAGCCGATGACCACAGGGTTGACGATCTCGAGGTGAGAGGGGTTGAACGCCAGCGCCAGGTGGACGTTGCCACCCGGGGTGGCGAAGTCGGAGGAGAAGCCCATGTGGTACTTCACATCACCGGTACCCCAGGATTCGCCATGCTTGCCGGCAAACTCGTCGAACAGATCCTGAGCGCGCTTGCCCAGCACGTTGATCAGCACGTTGAGGCGACCGCGGTGGGCCATACCGATAACGGCCTCTTTGCAGCCCTGCTCACCGGCGCGACGGATCAGCTCCTTGAGCATGGGGATCATGGCGTCGCCACCTTCCAGCGAGAAGCGCTTGGCTCCCGGGAACTTGGCGCCCAGATATTTCTCCAGCCCTTCGGCGGCGGTCAGGCTCTCGAGGAAACGGGTCTTCTCTTCGAGGGTGTAGCTCCCCTTCCCTTCAATGGATTCGAGACGCTGTTGCAGCCAGCGCTTCTCTTCCGTGGAGGTGAGGTGCATGTAGTCGGCGCCGATGGAGCCGCAATAGGTCTTCTTCAGCGAGGCGTAGAGGTCGGAGAGCACCATGGTCTCGCGACCGATGGCGTAGGAGCCCACATTGAAGGTGGCCTCCATATCTGCGCCCTGCAGGTTGTGGAACGCAGGATCCAGTTCGGCAACGGTTTCACGCTGCCACAGGCCCAGCGGGTCCAGATTGGCATTCTGGTGACCACGGAAACGGAAGGCGTTGATCAGCTGCAATACCCGCACCTGCTTGGCATCCACTTGCGGATCGGAGACGGGGGCACTGTAGCGAGAGGGATCCTTGGCCAGACGACGGAAATAATCGCGGACCTGGGAGTGGGGTTGTTCAACCGCATGGCCATTGACCTGGGGCAGCTCGCTAAACAGGCTGCGCCACTCGTCGGACACGGAGTCAGGATTTTCCAGGAAGGATTCGTACAAATCCTCGATATAGCTTGCATTCGCACCAGCCAGGTGAGATGACTCCAACCAGGCCTTCATCACGCCGTTATGCATTTCTATCCCTTGTACTTCTTGTTACTGCTGCGCAGCTTGTAGGGGTCAAATAGCCATCCTGCCACGGGTGGGATGGCTATCCAGAGGTCGGGCCAGCACGTGGCCGGCCCTGATACTAAACAGCCCGATTGAGCAACATCGACTTGATCTGGCCAATCGCCTTGGTCGGGTTCAAGCCTTTCGGACAGACGTTCACGCAGTTCATGATGCCATGGCAGCGGAACACGCTGAATGCGTCGTCCAGATTCCCCAGTCGTTCGGTGGTCGCGGTGTCGCGGCTGTCAGCCAGCCAGCGGTAGGCGGCGAGCAGCCCGGCCGGACCGATGAACTTGTCGGGATTCCACCAGAAGGAGGGGCACGAAGTGGAGCAGCAGGCACAGAGAATGCACTCGTACAGGCCGTCAAGCTTGGCGCGCTCTTCGGGGGATTGCAGGTGCTCACGCACCGGCGGCAACTTGTCATCATTGATGAGGAAGGGTTTGACCTTCTCCCACTGGGTGTAGAACTGGGTCATGTCGA
>OERO01000138.1_pt1 | contig 20281 bp, 14 predicted proteins | sample 1540041 | NCBI WGS metagenome assembly OERO01 (sample SAMEA3891234, study PRJEB23780) | metagenome | biome: terrestrial biome; feature: animal house; material: water of meat washing | place: Italy | collected 2015-05-12
GGTTTCATCTTCGGCCATGCACGCTGCGGCGGTGAACAGCACGTCGGTGGAGCTGTTCAGCGCTGTCTCGGCAGAATCCTGCAACACGCCGATGATAAAGCCGACAGCAACCACCTGCATGGCGATGTCGTTGCTGATGCCAAACAGGCTGCAGGCCAGCGGGATCAGCAGCAAGGAGCCACCGGCCACGCCGGACGCGCCACAGGCGCTGACCGTTGCAACCACGGAGAGCAGCACGGCCGTTGCCATGTCCACTTCCATCCCCAGGGTATGTACCGCCGCCATGGCGAGCACAGTGATGGTGATGGCCGCACCTGCCATGTTGATGGTGGCACCCAGCGGGATGGAGACCGCGTAGGTATCTTTGGGCAGGCGCAGTTTTTCACACAGCGCCATGTTGACCGGAATGTTGGCGGCAGAGCTGCGGGTAAAGAAGGCGGTCACGCCGCTCTCTTTGAGGCAGGTCAGCACCAGCGGATAGGGGTTGCGCTTGATCTTCCAGAAGACGATCAACGGGTTGACCACAAAGGCGATAAACAGCATGCAGCCGATCAGCACCACCAGCAGTTGGGCATAGCCAAACAGGGCGTCAAAGCCGGTCTCTGCCAGAGTGGAGGCAACCAGACCCAGGATCCCGAGCGGAGCACAGCGGATCACCGCTTTCACGATGGCGGAGACACCGTGAGACAGGTCAGTGATCAGCGCCTTGGTGCTCTCGTTGGCATGGCGCATGGCGATACCCAGACCGATGGCCCACGCCAGGATCCCGATATAGTTGGCATCCATCAGCGCCTTGACCGGGTTGGTCACCACGTTGAACAGCAGGGTCTGCAGCACCTCGGTGATCCCGCCTGGCGGGGTGATCTCGGCAGTATTGGCCACCAGATGGAGGTTGGAGGGGAACAGGAAGCTGGCAATCACCGCGACCACGGCCGCAGAGAAGGTACCAAACAGGTAGAGCGCCAGCAGCGGGCGAATATTGGTCTTCTGACCCTGCTTGTGACCAATGATGGCCGCCATCACCAGTACGAATACCAGCAGCGGGGCTACCGCTTTCAGTGCACCAACGAACAGACTGCCGAGCAGACCTGCCGTTTTCGCCCACTCGGGCGCAAACAGTGCCAGCAAGATACCGAATACCAGACCAACCAGGATCTGGCTGACCAGACTGGTGCTATTGACCAGCCGAAGGAGGGGGTGTTGTTGTGTCATCAAAAAAGTCCCTAAGCACCGTAGTGCATGAATCATGAGTCCTGTCTGCAACCACTCATCGGGAGACCCCTGTCGCCCGAATGTGGTGTCTGTGGCCAGCCTTCTGTCGGGCCGATCCGCCAGTCACCGGATTGCATGACGGAATATCCCATTCGCCATCTTTTTTTTCCAGAGACTCACCAAAAAATATCCCGTTTCCATCACAAAAAACCGCAACAAAACCTTAACCACAGCGCAACCACCCATTTTTGTACGTTTTATCGACACTCTCTGCCCTTACCCTCACGACCATTCCTGTGCCACCCGTGACCGGTGTCGCTGTGCTATCATCCCCCATTTGCCGCGGAGCCTTGCCATGATCCCATCCCTGCTCAACCAATATTTTGGTTTCTCCGCACTCAGGCCAGGTCAGGAGGCGGTGATCAGCCGGGTGCTGGCAGGTCAGAGTGCCGCCGCCATCTTTCCCACCGGCTCCGGCAAGTCGCTCTGTTATCAACTGCCTGCCCTCGCCCTGCCTCACCTGACCCTGGTTATCTCGCCGCTGCTGGCGCTGATGCACGATCAGCTCGCCTTCCTCAAAAGCAAGGGAATAAGCGCCGCCACCCTCGACTCAAGCCAGAGCCCGGAGGAGAGCCGACGAGTGATGCAGCAGGCGCTGGATGGCCAGCTCAAGATCCTGATGATCTCGGTGGAGCGACTCAAGAACGAGCGCTTTCGCCGCTTTATCCAGCAAGTGCCGCTCTCGCTGCTGGTCGTCGATGAGGCGCACTGTATCTCGGAGTGGGGCCACAACTTTCGCCCCGACTACCTCAAGCTGCCGAGCTATCGCCATGACCTGAAGATCCCGCAGGTGTTGCTGCTGACCGCTACCGCCACACCGGCGGTTATTCAGGATATGCAGACCAAATTCGGCATCGCGCCGGAGGGGGTCGTGGTCACCGGTTTCTACCGCCCCAATCTTGATCTGGCGGTCATTCCCCTGTCGCCCGACGCGCGGGATAGCTGGCTCGCACAGGAGCTGGCCAACGCTCCGGCGGCCCCCACCATCGTCTACGTCACCTTGCAACACACCGCAGAAGCCTGTGCCGAGCAACTCATTAGAGAAGGGATCAACGCCCGCGCCTATCATGCCGGACTCGACTCGGCGCTGCGCAGTCAGATCCAGCACGACTTCATGGCGGGCAAGGTGGATTGCATCGTCGCCACCATCGCCTTTGGCATGGGGATCGACAAAGCGGATATCCGGCGGGTCATTCACTACGATCTGCCCAAATCCATCGAGAACTACAGCCAGGAGATTGGCCGCGCCGGACGGGATGGCCAGCCATCGCGCTGTATCGTGCTGGCCAACCAGAGCCAGCTGCCGGTGCTGGAGAACTTCGTCTACGGCGATACGCCGGATTTGAGTGCCATCCTCCAGCTCCTTGCCATCATCAAGCAGAGCGGGAGCGAGTGGGAATTCACCCTGCTGCGCCTCTCCAACGACACCAATATCCGCCAGTTGCCCCTTAAAACCCTGCTGGTCTATCTGGAGATGGCGGGCATCATCACCCCGGCCTACAGCTACTACGCCGACTACCGCTTCAAGTTTGTGCTGGATAAAGGCGAGATAGTGAGTCGCTTCAATCCGGATCGTCGCCAGTTTCTGGAGCAACTGTTCGCCTGCGCCCCGCAAGCGCGCAGCTGGTGCACCATGGACTTTGACGCCCTCTGGCAGGGCTATCAGGGAGAGCGACAGCGGGCCGTTGCGGCGCTCGACTACCTGCAGCAGCAAGGCTGGATCGAGCTTGAAAGCAAACAGATGACCGAGGTCTACCGGATCACCCGTCAGGGGTGGGACAACGAGCAGGAAGCAAAAGCCCTGCACGCCCTGTTCCTGCAAAAAGAGCAGAGCGAGCTGGCCAGACTGCAAGCCATGCTCGACTTTTTCACCTCAAGTGAGTGCCTGAGCCACCGCCTCGCCCGCTATTTTGCCGATGAGGTGGCGCCGGTTCATTGTGGCCACTGTTCGGTTTGTCGCGGCGAGGTGGCGCATCTCCCGCCCCTGCCCTCACTGACCATGCCAAACGAGGCGGGGATCCGCGCCTGGTGCGATCCGCTGATTGCCAAGACAGGTTCGGTGGATGCGCGTGTTCTGGCCCGTTTCCTGTGCGGTATCGCCACACCGCTGACCAGCCGGGTCAAGGCCAAATCGCTGGCGGGCGCAGGCCAATTGGCCGCCCACCCGTTTGCCCGCGTCCTGGCGGCAGTGCAACAAGCCTACCCTTGCTAGATGAGTGCTGGCGGCGTCAATAGCCACCAGCAGAAACAAGCGTTTACAGACGCAGAAAAAGAAGACCCTCGCGGTTGCGAGGGTCAAGCCAACGGAAACGTGCTTAAACAGAGCTTGGTGAGGCAACAGTCAACTCTCTTGCTAAAGCGTCTTGCTGCTCACACATCGCCAATCTAGGGCACTCAAAATGTAGCGTCAATGTAAAAATTAGAGCCAAAACTCCAAACAAAGTGATTTACGTTGACGTTCACGTAATGACATTCTCATCCATAACCCCGCCAACCCGCAGCCCTATTGCCTTTCGTCAAACCCCTTAATCTTTTCGCAATAAGTTCCCTGTTTCCCATAAACATTTATTTTTTATGTCTTTGACATTTACCTCACTATCGTGGCAAAAATAATTTAACAGTCAGTAACATAGCGGTGTTGTTGACTGACCCTCCCCGCACAAGGATCGGGCAGGTTTCTTCAGAATTTAACCTATCAACCGTGATGGATTACTGGAGTCTGTTGACTAGGCTTTAAAAGCGCACAACACAAAAGCAGTCATCCACTTTTTTCAGGGTAAGCGACTATAACGAGGGCAAAGTTATGGGCATATTCGAGCATTACCAACAGCGATATGAAAAAGCGAGAGAAGAGGAATATACCATCCAGGAGTTCCTGGATATGTGTAAGCAGGACAAAGCCTGCTACGCCTCCGCAGCCGAACGTCTGCTGACCGCCATTGGTGAGCCGGAGATGGTAGACACCTCAGCCAACCCCAGACTGAGCCGACTCTTCTCCAACCGCGTCGTGGCACGCTATCCCGCCTTCAAGGATTTCTACGGGATGGAAGAGGCCATCGAACAGATCGTCTCCTACCTCAAACACTCCGCCCAGGGGCTGGAGGAGAAGAAACAGATCCTCTATCTGCTGGGCCCCGTTGGCGGCGGTAAATCCTCGCTGGCAGAGAAACTCAAATCCCTGATGCAGAAGGTGCCCATCTATCGCATCAAGGGCTCACCGGTCAACGATCACCCCTTCTGCCTGTTCGACATCGAAGAGGATGGGGAGATCCTGGAAAAAGAGTACGGCATCCCGCGCCGTTACCTGCGTCCCATCATGTCCCCCTGGGTGGCCAAACGCCTGCACGAGTTTGGCGGCGACATCACCAAGTTCAAGGTGGAGAAGGTCAACCCCTCCATCCTCGATCAAATCGCCATTGCCAAGACTGAACCCGGTGATGACAACAACCAGGACATCTCCTCACTGGTCGGCAAGGTCGACATCCGCATGCTGGAGCACTTCGCCCAGGATGACGCCGATGCCTACTCCTACTCAGGTGCGCTGTGTAAAGCGAACCAGGGGGTGATGGAGTTTGTGGAGATGTTCAAGGCCCCCATCAAGGTGCTGCACCCGCTGCTGACAGCAACCCAGGAGGGTAACTACAACGGCACCGAGGGGCTCTCCGCCCTCCCCTTTGACGGCATTCTGCTGGCCCACTCCAACGAATCCGAGTGGCAGCAGTTCCGCAACAACAAGAACAACGAGGCCTTCCTCGACCGCGTTTACATCGTCAAGGTGCCTTACTGCCTGCGCGTCTCCGAAGAGGTGAAGATCTACGAGAAACTGCTGATCAACAGCGAATTGACCGAGGCCAAATGCGCCCCGGGCACCCTCGAGCTGCTGGGCCAGTTCTCTGTGTTGTCACGGCTGAAAGAGCCGGAAAACTCCAGCATCTACTCCAAGATGCGGGTCTATGATGGCGAGAGCCTGAAAGACACCGATCCCAAGGCGAAGAGCTATCAGGAGTATCGCGACTACGCCGGTGTGGACGAGGGGATGAATGGTCTCTCTACCCGCTTTGCGTTCAAGATCCTCTCCCGCGTCTTCAACTTCGACCACGCGGAAGTGGCCGCCAACCCGGTGCACCTCTTCTATGTGCTGGAGCAGCAGATCGAGCGCGAGCAGTTCCCGCAAGAGCTGCACGATCGCTACCTTGAGTTCATCAAGGGCTATCTGACCCCGCGCTATGTGGAGTTCATCGGCAAGGAGATCCAGACCGCCTATCTCGAGTCCTACTCCGAGTACGGTCAGAACATCTTCGATCGCTACGTCACCTACGCCGACTTCTGGATCCAGGATCAGGAGTACCGTGACCCCGAAACCGGCCAGCTGTTTGACAGAGCGTCCCTCAACAGCGAGCTGGAGAAAATTGAAAAACCCGCCGGGATCAGCAACCCGAAAGATTTCCGTAACGAAATCGTCAACTTCGTGCTGCGTGCCCGGGCCAACAATGCAGGCCGTAACCCCAACTGGACCAGTTACGAGAAGCTGCGCACCGTGATCGAGAAGAAGATGTTCTCCAACACGGAAGAGCTGCTGCCGGTTATCTCCTTCAACAGCAAAACCTCGGCCGAGGAGCAGAAGAAGCACGATAACTTTGTCGAACGGATGATGGAGAAAGGCTACACCCGCAAACAGGTGCGACTGCTCTCCGAATGGTATCTCAGGGTACGCAAGTCATCCTGACCCTGACTGTTCAAGGGGGAGTTATGGCGCATTTTATCGACCGCAGGCTCAACGGCAAAAACAAAAGCGCTGTCAATCGGCAGCGCTTCATCCGCCGCTACAAGAAGCAGATAAAACAAGCGGTCTCGGATGCTGTCTCCAAGCGCAGCATTCAGGACGTAGACAAGGGCGAGAGCATCAGCATCCCGACCAAGGATATCGGCGAGCCCCATTTTCATCAGGGGCACGGCGGTAAACGGGAGATGGTGCATCCCGGCAATGACCAGTTCGTCTCCGGCGACAAGATTGACCGCCCCAAAGGAGGGGGCGGCGGACAGGGTTCCGGCGAGGGACAGGCATCCAATCAGGGTGAAGGGGCCGATGATTTCGTGTTCCAGATCTCCAAGGATGAGTATCTCGATCTGCTGTTTGAAGATCTGGAGCTGCCCAGGCTGCAGAAAACCCAGCTCAATCAGCTGATGGAGGTCAAAACCTATCGGGCGGGCTACACCTCAAACGGGGTGCCCGCCAACATCAACGTGGTGCGTTCCCTGCAAAATTCGCTGGCGCGGCGCATGGCGCTGCAAGCGGGCAAGAAACGCCAATTGCATGAACTGGAAGATCGGCTGGCCCTGCTGGCCACCGATCCCAACGAGCACTTTGCCGAAATCGCCCTGCTCGAGAAGGAGATCAGGGAGCTGAAACGGCGGATCGATGCGGTGCCGTTTATTGACACCTTCGATCTCAAGTTCAACAACTTCGTCAAACGGCCCGTCCCCTCCAGCCAGGCGGTGATGTTCTGTCTGATGGACGTCTCGGGCTCCATGGATCAGGCCACCAAGGAGATGGCCAAGCGTTTCTATATCCTGCTCTATCTGTTCCTGAGCCGGACTTACAAGAACGTCGAGGTGGTCTATATCCGCCACCACACCCAGGCCAAGGAGGTGGACGAGCACGAGTTCTTCTACTCCCAGGAGACAGGCGGCACCATCGTCTCCAGCGCCCTCAAGATGATGAACGACATCATCAACGAGCGTTACCCCGCCAACCAGTGGAACATCTATGCGGCGCAGGCATCGGATGGTGACAACTGGGCTGATGACTCACCGCAGTGCCGTGAAATTCTGGCGCGGGACATCATGCCAAGGGTGCGGTACTACTCCTACATCGAGATCACCACCCGTGCCCACCAGACCCTGTGGCACGAATATGAGTCGGTAGCCAGCCAGTTCCCCCACTTTGCGATGGAGCACATTCGCAAGGTCGAGGATATCTATCCGGTGTTCCGCGAGCTGTTCAAGAAACAAGCGGCGTGAGGAGGTCACATGATCGAAACAGAAAAACGTGTAGCGCCACTGGATGACGGACCAGACTGGAACTTCGATCTGCTGGAGACCTATCACCAGGAGATCGCCCGGGTCGCCCGTTTCTACAAGCTGGACACCTACCCCAACCAGATCGAGGTGATCACCGCCGAGCAGATGATGGATGCCTACTCCAGCGTCGGCATGCCCATCGGCTATCAACACTGGTCGTTCGGCAAGCGCTTTATCCATACCGAGCGCAACTACAAGCGCGGCCAGATGGGGCTGGCCTACGAGATCGTCATCAACTCCGATCCCTGCATCGCCTACCTGATGGAGGAGAACACCATGCCGATGCAGGCACTGGTGATGGCCCACGCCTGCTACGGTCACAACTCCTTCTTCAAGAACAACTACCTGTTCAAGGCCTGGACCGATGCCTCCTCCATCATCGACTACCTGCTGTTCGCCAAGAACTACATCACCCAGTGCGAAGAGAAGCATGGCATCGAGGCGGTGGAACAGCTGCTCGACTCCTGCCATGCCCTGATGAACTTCGGGGTGGATCGCTACAAGCGTCCCCAGAAGATCTCGATGGCCGAGGAGAAGCGGCGTCAGAAGGCGCGGGAAGATTATCTGCAGACTCAGGTCAACGAGCTGTGGCGTACCCTGCCCAAGCAGCATAAAGCCGCTGGCGTAGAGGACAGGCGCTACCCCGCCGAGCCCCAGGAGAACATTCTCTACTTCATCGAGAAGAATGCCCCCTTGCTGGAGCCCTGGCAGCGGGAAGTGGTGCGCATCGTGCGCAAGATCAGCCAGTATTTCTATCCGCAAAAGCAGACTCAGGTGATGAACGAGGGGTGGGCCACCTTCTGGCACTACACCATCCTCAATCACCTCTATGACGAGGGCAAGCTGAGCGATCGCTTCATGATGGAGGTGCTGCACAGCCACACCAACGTGGTCTATCAACCGGCCTACAACAGCCGCTACTACTCGGGGATCAACCCCTATGCGCTGGGGTTTGCCATGTTTACCGACCTGCGCCGCATCTGCGAGAACCCGACCGAGGAAGATAGATACTGGTTCCCCGACTATGCCGGCAGCAACTGGGTCGACACCCTCCACTTTGCCATGCAGAACTTCAAGGACGAGAGCTTTATCAGCCAGTTCTTAAGCCCGAAAGTGATGCGGGATATGAAGCTGTTCGCCATTGATGACGACGATCTGAAGAACTATCTGAAGGTCTCCGCCATCCACAATGACGAGGGGTACCGTCAGGTGCGCAATACCCTGTCGGCCCAGTACAACCTCAGCAATCTGGAACCCAATATTCAGGTCTACAACGTTGCCGTGAAGGGGGATCGCTCCCTCACCCTGCGCTATGTGCCCCACAACCGCATCCCCCTTGGCGACTCGCGCCATGAGGTGCTCAAGCACCTGCATCAACTGTGGGGATTCGACGTGGTGCTGGAGCAGGATAACGGCGATCTGCCACCCGATATCATCGGCCGCTGCCCGGAGCGCAAACCGGGGATCTGACCCGTGACCCGATACCTCGGCGGCCCACTTCGGTGGGCCGTTTTTTTATCGGCATTTAACCCTGCCAGCATGAGCGCTTCCCAAGCCATACAACCCGCACACACCACCACATAGAAAGAGGCCCGCATGGGGTGCGGGCCTCTTTGCCTTGCGGTCAATCTGCAGCGGTTATCAGTAGAAGGTCTGCTGCTCTGCGGCCATCGCCTTGAGGCGGGCACAGGGAGCAAACCGGTCGCCGTGGCGCTTCTGGTAATACTCCAGACGGCCAACCAGATGATCGATCCCGAGCGTGTCCATATAACGGAACGGGCCGCCAAGGAAAGGCGGGAAACCGATGCCGAAGATGGCGCCGATATCGCCATCACGGGCCGAGGCCACCACACCGCTATCCAGCGCCATGGCCGCTTCGTTGAGCATCAGCAGCACGCAGCGCTCGGCGATCTCCTGACGGGCCAGCTTGGCAGAAGGCTTGATGCCGAGCACGCCATAGACGCTCTCGTCCACCGTCTTCTTGCCCTCTTTGCCGGTCAGCTTGTTGCGCGGTGCCGCCTTGCCATAGAGGTAGAAGCCCTTGCCGTTCTTGCGTCCCTTGCGATCATTTTGCAGCAGCTTGTCGAACGCCTTGGGCGCCTGGAACTGCTCGCCGCCCAGCTCTTTCTCGAGAATGGGGGAGATCTTGGCGCCCACATCGATCCCCACCTCGTCCAGCAAGGTGATGGGGCCAACCGGGAAGCCAAAGTCCAGCAGCGCGCTATCCAGCACCTCCACCGGCTCCCCTTCCAGCACCAGTCGCGCCGCCTCATTCATGTAGGGCGCGAGGATGCGGTTGACGTAGAAACCGGCTTCGTCCTTCACCACGATGGGGGTTTTGCCCTGGGCACGGGCAAAAGCCAGGGTGGTGGCGACCGTCTCGGCACTGGTGCCAGCGTGGGGGATGATCTCCGCCAGCGGCATCTTGTCCACCGGGCTGAAGTAGTGCAGCCCCACGACTCGCTCTGGGTGCGCCGCCTCTGCCGCAATCTGGTTGATGGGCAGGGAGGAGGTGTTGGAGGCAAACACGGTGTGCTCACCGCACTCGCGCTCCACGTCCTTCACCATCTGGTGTTTGAGATTGAGATCTTCAAACACCGCCTCCACCACCATGTCGACCCGGTGGAAACCGGAGTAGTCGAGGGTACCGGTCAGCAGGCTCATCTGCTTTTCCAGCTCGCTGCGCAGGATGTGACGGCGCTTGAGCTTCTTGGCCAGAATGTCATAGCTGTAGCGCATGGCATTGCCGATCCCGGCGCTTGCCACATCCTTGATCCGCACCGGCACGCCCGCCTTGGTAGCGGTGACGAACGCAATGCCGCCCCCCATCAGACCACCGCCCAGCACGGCGGCATGGGCCACCTTGCGCGGCTCGGCCCCCTGATAGGTGACCTCTTTCTTCATCTCGGTGGTGGCAAAGAAGATGGAGCGCAGGGCGGCAGACTCAGCCGTCATCACCAGCTCGCCAAAGTGGCGGGATTCAGCGGCCAGACCGGCCTTCATCCCCTCCTCCACGCCGATGCGCACAACGTCCAGGATCCGCTCCGGCGCCGGGTAGTTGCCACGGGTCTTGGCTTTCACCCCCTTGCTGGCCTGATCGAACAGCACCTTGCGACCCAGCTTGTTGGTCTCCAGCACCTTGCCCTGCAGATCCCGTTTCAACTGATGGCGCGGTTTGCCCTTCTTGGCCAGCTTGATGGCAGCATCCAGCAAGATTGACGGCGGCACCACATCGTCCACCAGCCCCAATTTCTTGGCTTGTTTGGCCCGCACCTGCTTGCCGGTCAGCATCAGATCCAGCGCCTTGGCCACCCCGATAAGGCGCGGCAGACGCTGGGTACCGCCAGAGCCCGGCAGCAGACCGAGCTGCACTTCCGGCAATCCCAGCACAGATTTGCCGTGATCGGTCACCACCCGGCCATGACAGGCCAGCGCCAGCTCCAGCCCGCCACCGAGGCAGGGGCCGTGAATGGCGGCGATCACCGGAATGGTCAGCCCCTCGATCTCGGCAAAGATCTCCTGCCCTTCTCGTGACAGGGTCTCGGCATCCTTGGCACTGGTGCAGGCGGCCAGCATGGTAATGTCAGCGCCGGCGATGAAGGAGTCCTTCTTGCCGGAGGTGATCACCAGACCGATCAAATCCTTGTTGCGTTTCACTTCGGCCAGCACGGTGCGGATCTCCTCCACAAAGGCGGCCTTCAGGGTATTCATGCTCTCGCCCGGCACATCCATGGTGAGGATGCCGATGCCATCTTTGCGAACATCCAGGGAAAAAGTCTTAGCGCTCATCATTCAACCTCCAACACCATAGCCACGCCCAATCCACCCGCCGCACAGGCGGTGTTGAGCCCCAGTCCCCCGCCGCGACGACGCAGCTCGTGCAGGGTCTGGGTGATCATCCGCGCACCGGTCGCGGCAAAGGGGTGGCCATAGGCCAGCGAACCACCGAGGACGTTGAACTTCTCCATGTCCACCTCGCCGATGGCCTGATCGCGGCCCAGCTTGTCACGGGCAAACTCGTGGCTGGCAAACATCTTGAGGTTGGCCAGCGTCTGGGCGGCAAAGGCTTCGTGCATGTCGATCAGGGTCAGATCGCTGAGCGTGATGCCGGCTCTGTCCAGCGCCAGCGGCGTGGCATAGGAGGGGCCCATCAGCATGTCTTGCCAGACATCGATGGCCGAGAAGGCGAAGCTGCGGATATAGCCAAGCGGTTCGAGGCCAAGCTCTTTCGCCCGACCTTCGCGCATCAGCAACACGGCAGCGGCGCCATCGGTCAGCGGCGTGGCGTTGGCTGCAGTGACTGTGCCATGAACCCGGTCAAACACCGGCTTGAGCTTGGCGTAGCTCGCGAGATCCGAGCTTTCACGGATATTGTTGTCCCGCTCCAGCGGTGACTTGTAGGGCGGTACATGGGCAGTAAACACCTCGCCGCTGAGCTTGCCATCAGCCCAAGCCTGCGCGGCCAGGGTGTGGGAGCGGTGAGCCAGCGCATCTTGCGCCTCACGGCTGATCTGGTGGCTCTTGGCCATCTGCTCGGCCGTCTGCCCCATGGAGAGGCCGGTGGAGTATTCCGCCACCGCAGGCGGCACCGGCAGCAGATCCTTGACCCGCAATTGACGCAGAATATTGAAGCGCTGCTGCAGATTGCGCGCCTTGTTGAGATCCACCAGGGCGCGGGCCAGCTTCTTGCTCACCCCGATAGGCAGCACGGAGGAGGAATCAGCACCGCCGGCGATGGCGATGTCTACGGTACCGGCCATGATGGATTCGGTGACGTTGGCCACCGCCTGAAAACTGGTGGCGCAGGCGCGGGAGACGCTATAGGCATCGGTATTGACGCTCATGCCGGTACCGAGCACGATCTCGCGAGCAATGTTGGGGGCTTCCGGCATCTGAACCACCTGACCAAACACCAGCTGGTCGATAAGCTTGGGATCGAGATCGGTACGGGCGAGCATCTCGCTCACCACCAGTTTGCCGAGATCGACTGCAGGCACGCCATGAAAGGCGGTGGCCTGCTTGGCAAAGGGGGTACGCAGCCCCGCCACGACGGCAATCCGTTCGCCCTGGCGAGTCGTCAGTTTCAATGGCTGTTTCATCCTGGCTCCTTGGTTTAAAAGGCAGAGGTCTGACCTCATTGCGCCACATCTTAACAATCCAATCACAAGTTTCATACAGCTGATTGAAACTAAATTAAGCACGGCAAGGCCCCTTTGCTCGCCCTTGGGGAGCAACTGGAGTATAAAAAGATCAACTTCCATAAAAACAACGGGTTTATCGCATGGCAGCGGCCGAGTTCAGAGCACTTAGGGACTATCTTGGCAGTCAGATCCTGGGGCAGGAGGAGCTAATAGAAGGGCTCCTGATTGCCCTGTTATGTGAAGGACATGTGTTAATCGAAGGGGCCCCCGGGCTGGCCAAAACCCGCGCCGTCAAGGCGCTCGCTGGCGCCGTCGAGGGACGCTTTGCCCGTATCCAGTTTACCCCCGACCTGCTTCCCGCCGATCTCACCGGCAGCGAGGTGTTTCACCCGCAGGATGCCAGTTTTGTTTTCCAGCCAGGCCCCCTCTTCAACCATCTGGTGCTGGCGGACGAGATCAACCGGGCGCCGGCCAAGGTGCAATCAGCGCTGCTGGAAGCCATGGCTGAACACCAGATCACCGTAGGCAAAAAGAGCTGGCGACTGCCGCCTCTCTTTATGGTGGCCGCCACCCAGAACCCCATCGAGCAGGAGGGAACCTATCCCCTGCCGGAGGCCCAGCTCGACCGCTTTCTGCTCAAGCTGATGGTGGATTACCCGAGCCCCACGATGGAGCTCGCCATCTTGCAGCTCAACGCCAGCGGCGAACAACTTGGCGCGGCGCCGGTGACCCTGAGCCAGACCACCTTGCAACGTGCCCGCAGCGAAGTGCTGGCGGTGACCATGCAAAGCCGACTGGAGCACTATCTGGTGGAGCTGGTCTGCGCCACTCGCCCGGGCAGTGGTCTTTGCCCTGCCCTTGAGCCATTGATTGTCGTGGGGGCAAGCCCCCGCGCCACACTTGGGCTGGCTCGCTCCGCCCGCGCCCGAGCCTGGCTTGCCGGACGTGATTATGTGCTGCCGGAAGATATCCAGCTGCAAGCCTATCCGGTGCTGCGCCACCGCCTTATTCCCAGCTATCAGGCACTGGCCGACAATCTGGATAACGATATCCTGATCGCCCAACTGCTGGATCAGGTGCCATGCCCCTAGAACCCGGTCTGCATCCCGATATCGCCCTGTCGCTGCCACGGCTGCTCAATATCCGGCTCTGGGCCAAGGCCAAGAAGCCACCTCACGCAGGCAGAAGCAGCAGCGAACGCGGCAAACCGGGCCGCTCTCCCGGACTCACGTTTCGGGAGCTGCGCGCCTATCAGGCTGGTGACGAGGTACGCCATATCGACTGGCGAGTGACCGCACGCCTCGGTCGTCCCTATACCCGCCTCTATAGCGAGGAGCTCGATCAGGCGCACTGGCTGCTGCTCGATCTCTCTCCCGCCATGTATTTCGGCTCCACACTGCAGCTCAAGGCGCGTCTGGGGTGCGAGCTGGCGGCCGCCCTGATCTGGCAAGGGGAGAAGCAGCACAACACCCTGATCTGCCACGGGCTTATCCCCCATCACCAGAGCCAGCGCGGCAGCGTGCTGCCCCTGCTCGAATCCCTCTGCCATCACTATCAGCAAGGGCTGGCCCGCCGGGCGCTTTCTCACTCGCTGGCCGACACCTTGTCCGGCGTGAAGCTGCCTCACGGAGCCAAGCTGACGATCATCACCGATCACAGACCCTGCGAGTCGGCGCTCTGTCAGCAATTGCAACTGCTCTCCCGCCGCCACGATATTCACTATTGGCAGATCCGCGATCCCCTCGAGGCAGCCCTTCCCCAAGGCGACCAGCTACCGGTGGCCATCGATCGGCCAGGGCAACACTATCAGGGCTGGCTGGATGGGGGCCATGCCGGTTTCTCCCGCCGCTACCGGCAAGCCGCCGAGCAGCAGCTGGCCCACGGCAAGCAGTTGCTGTTGCCATTGGTGCAGCGCCTCTATCTGCTCGATAACAGCCAGACGCTGCAACAGCAGTGGCAGGAGGGGTTATGTCATCAGGGATGATCTCGCCCGCCGAACTCGACAGCGCCAGTCCAGCCTCCGACGCCATCACTCCGCCGCTGGCCGCCCTGATGCGCGACATCCACCCGGGGCCGGATCTGATTGAACAGAGTCTTGACCCCAGAGTGCAGGCGCTATTGTGGCTATTGATCACAGCGTTATTGCTGCTGCTGATCGTCCTGATTGCCCGCAGGGTGATACGTTACCGCCGCTGGTGTCGTCAGCTGGAGGGAGATCCGGCACTGCTGGTGGCACGCATACAGGAGGCCCTGCGTCATGAAGCACTGCAACGCTGGCCCGAGGCGCGCCAGCTGCAGGGAGAGGCGTGGCTCGCCTTCGTCGATCGTCACGGCGGCAGCGATTTCAGCCAGTTCTCGTCTCACTGGAGCAGTTGGCTCTATGGCAGCCAGAACCCGACTCGCGAGCAGAGCGAACAGCTTCGGCAACATTATCGCCGCTGGGGTCAAACCCTCTTCTTGCAACTCTCCCCCCGCTCGGGGCGCAAAGCCGCGCGGAGGCATTCATGATCCTGGCCTGGCCCTGGTTTGCGCTGGCGCTGGTGCTGCCCTTGCTGGTGCGCTTCGGCTTGCCGCCCCTGCGCCGCGGCTATCTGGCTCACCCCGGGTTTGCGCTGCTGCGTCCTCAGGCCGGATTGCCGCTCTGGCGCGCCATGCTGCTCTGGTGCGCCCTTATCCTCGCCCTCTGCCGCCCCCAGTGGTGGGGGGAACCGGTGATCCAATATGAAGGGAGTCGGGATCTGCTGCTGGCGGTGGATCTGTCAGACAGCATGCGCACCCCTGATATGCTCGATAACGGCGAGCAGCAAGCACGGCTGACGGCGGTGCGCCAGCAGATCAAGGCGCTGATCGCCAAACGGGCCGGAGACAGGGTGGGCCTCATCGTCTTTGCCGATCACGCCTACCTGCTCTCTCCCCTCACTCAGGAGATCCCGGCGCTGTTGACCTTGAGCGACGAGCTCGATTTTGATCTGGTCGGCCGAACCACCGCCCTTGGCGAGGCGATCCAGCTGGCACGTCAGCATGGGGATCCTGGTCGCCCCACCGCCCTGCTGCTGGTCACTGATGGCCGCAATACCGCAGGCAATGCCGACCCGCTGCAGGAGGCCAAACTCGCCGCAGCGCAGGGAATACGGATCTACACGCTGGGGGTCGGGGCCGATCCCGATACCTTTATCCAACCCTACGATGAGGCGGGCAGCGGTCAGGCCGATCCCAGCAGCGAACTGGACGAGCCGCTCCTGAAAGAGCTGGCCCAGACAGGCCAGGGGCGTTACTTTCGGGCACGCACCCAAAGCGATCTCGATGCCATCAATGCGACTCTCAATGCCCTTGAACCTGCCCCCATGCCGATTGCCCAGTACCAGCCGGTGATCGAGCTCTACCCCTGGCCGTTGGCACTGCTTTGTGGCTTGCTGCTTCTGCCATCAGGGCACGGCAGGCTGGAGTTTCGCATGGTGCGTAGCTGGCTGGCACGAGGCGCGCGCAGATGGAGCTGATCTTGCTCCGCCCCCTGTGGCTGATCGCACTCATCCCCTGGCTCTGGCAAGGGTGGCGTCGTCGTCGCCAGCCCCCGCTGCTCGCACCTGCGATGCAGGCTTATCTGCTGCCAGCATCCCGTCCTCAGCGCCCCTGGCTCTGGCTGGCAACCCTGCCCGTCATTTTGGCCCTGAGTGGACCGGCACTGCGCGGTGAGCTGCAACAGCAGCCTGCGGCACCGCTCGATATCTGGCTGCTGGACTTGTCACGCTCGATGACCGCCACCGATCTCAAACCGGATCGGGCAACCCGGGTCAGATGGCAATTACAGCAGCTGCTGAGCCGCGCCAAGGGCGAGCGCATTGCGCTGATCCTCTACGCAGGCGATGCCTACCTCGCCATGCCGCCAACCCGGGATCATCAGGCCCTTTCGCTGCTACTGCCCGACTTGCGCCCCGATATCATGCCGCTGCAGGGCAGCAACCCGGCACGGGCGGTGGAACTTGCCATGAAGCAGCTGGCCCCTGGAGAACAAGCGCGTCTGCTGCTGATCACCGACGACCTCACCCAGAATCAGATGACCCAAATCGCCGCCCTGTGGCCCTGCCAGCAACGCCTTCTTTGCCGCGACACCCAGTCGGCACGCCTCGATATTCTGCTTGCCAGCAGCGGTCAACCGGCCCCCATGCCCGCCATTCCGGCCAATGAGTTGGGGTTTGCCACCCGCATGCCCGCGCAGTTGCCCGCCCCCGATAGTCAGGCCATTGCCGCACTGGCCAATCGCCTCGGCGGTGAGCTGCAATGGCTTGATAGCGATGTCCCTCACTTTGCACCGCTGCCCACCACGACCTCGGCCCTCACCCCGGCGCCACTGGATCTTGGCCCCTGGTTGCTGATCCCCTTGTTACCGCTCGCCTTGCTGGCCAGAGTCGGCGCCCGGTTGATGGTGGCGCTGATGCTGGGGTGGCAACTGCTTGCGCCGCAAGATCTGCAAGCAGCAGAGAAGGGAGATCTGCAAGCGATGCAGGCTTATCAAGAGGGGGATTTTCAGCGGGCTGCCCGCACCTTCAACGATCCAGTCTGGCGCGGCAACGCCTGGTATCGGGCTGGTGCCTACCGGCAAGCCATCGCAGCCTATCAGGAAGCGACGAGCGCCACCGCCCACTACAACCGCGGCAATGCCCTGCTGCAACTGGGGGAGTTTGCGGCCGCCAAAGAGGCCTATCTGGCCGCTCTGGCACTGGAGCCCGGCCATGAAGATGCGCTCTATAACCTCTCTCTGTTACAGGGCGCAGCGGCGGCTGCTCCCGATACCAGCAACAGCAAGCAGCCCAAGCCATCGGCTGAACAGCAGGCAGCAGCAATGCCCCTGCCCCCCTCTCCCCCGGTGTTGCTGCTGGAGCAGCGACTGCGCAAAGAGGCGCTGCGCCGGGATCTGATCAAGGTGGAGGAGCCCTGGTGACGCGGGCAGGATGGGGGCTGTTGCTCGCACTCGCGAGTCCACTTTGCTGGGCCTTGCCCCCCCGGGCAGAGCTGCTGCCGGGGGCCGACCCCAGCGATTGGCTGCTGATCATCGAAGCGGATGGCGAGCGCCAGAGCAGCGAGCTGGAGATCACCCCCCTACTGCGCCAGTTTGCAGTGGGCAGAGTGACCATGAGCCGGGTCACCACCCCGGTACAACAACTGACTCGCTGGCAGATCCCGCTGCACCAGAGCGACTCACCCGCTAATACAAAGGTGGTGATTGCCCCGCTCAAGCTGGGAAATGAGTTCACTCCCTCGCTCACCCTGCCATTGAGAGAGGTGAAAACAGCGGCGCTGCCGCAACCCGCAGCCCCCTCGCCCCTCGAGATGCAGGCCAGCCTTGATCATCAGGGCCCGCTCTATCCCGGCCAGCCGGTGATCTACCGGCTGACACTGTGGCTGCCCACCAGTATGCAAAACCCGGCGCTGAGCGAGCTCAGCTCTGCCCACTTCACCATCCGTCGCCTCGGTAGCGACGAGTGGATCGCCCCCGCTCAGGCAGGTCTGCCCGGCAGGCTCACCCGCAGCTGGCTCGTTCAGGCAAAAGCGCCTGGGCTCTGGCACCTCGACTCGCCCCGCTTGCAGGGGCAGCTCACGCAGCAAGGGAGCAAGCCGCAAAAACTCTCGGCCCGCGCGGCACCGCTAGAGGTGAGGGTCGACAAGGCCCCCGCCACGCCGGTGGCCACCCGGCTGACCCTGAGCCAGCGGCTTGAACCGGCCACCACGGGGGAAGTGGGTGAACCGCTGATCCGGATCCTCACCCTGACCATGGAGAATGGTGACAGCGGCCAGATCCAGCTTGCCCCCCTGATGGCCCATCAACTGCCAAGCGGCATACAGGCACATCCCGATGGCGAGCAACAGCAGGAGCGTTACCGAGATGGCAAGCTGCTGTTTGAGCGACAGTGGCGCCAGACTCTGGTCGCGGAGCAGAGCGGCGACTATCAGCTTCCCCCCATTGATCTGCCCTGGTTTAATACCCAAAGTGGCCGGATTGAGCAGGCCAGCCTGCCTGCCATCACGCTGACGTTTCAGGCAACGACAAATCGGCAACCTGATCAGCAGACATCGCAGATGGCACTGCGAGAGAGCCTTTGGTGGGTCGTGCTGGCCATAACGCTGCGTGCGCTATGGCGCCACTGGCCCCGCTGGCGCGCCTTCTATCAACTGCAACGTGCCCTTGCCCAACACCAGCCGGATGCCAGTCGCAAGGCGCTGATCAAGTGGGCGACCATGCGCTGGCAGGTCTCCTATTATCAATTAGGCCAGTTGCCCGACGCTGGGCATAATCGGCTCGGCAACGCACTCGCCGCACTCGAGCGAGCCTGTTTTGCACGACCCTCTTCTGGCCCGCCCATCGAGTGGCGCGCTCTGGCGCGTACCCTCAGGGCTGATGAAACGGCCGGTATTGCGTACCTGATTTACCTGCTGGCGCACGGGAGTTCCCGCTCCCGCCGCCACGCCCCCTGACAAGGATTGCCCTATGGCACTGCTGTTTTTTAGAAAAAAACGTGCTCAGCAGCATATTGGTGGAAATGATCCGGCCACTTCGCCGGTCTCTGATCCCATGGCTGACAAACAAACCAAATTTGAAGCACTGGTTCATGCGCTGCACGGCGATCTCTACCGGTATGCCTACTGGCTGACCCGGGATCCCAACGTGGCGGAAGATCTGGTGCAAGAGACCTTCCTGCGTGCCTGGAAGGCTATCGACACCCTGCAGGATGACAAGGCGGCCAAAGGGTGGCTGATCACCATCCTCAGACGGGAGAACGCCCGCCGCTTTGAACGCAAACAGCTGGAGCTGGTGGATCTCGACGATCACCCTCAGCCCCAGCACGATGCGCTGCACAGCGAACAGGAGATGGAGAACGAGTGGTTGCACCGTCACATCGCCCGGTTGCCCGAGGAGTATCAGGAGCCACTGCTGCTGCAAGTCGTGGGAGGATTCAGTGGTGAGGAGATTGCCGAGATGCTCGGCCTCAACAAGAACACCGTCATGACCCGACTGTTTCGCGCCCGCAACCAGATCAAGGAGGCGATGGAGCAGAAGAACCAAGCAAGAGGACACGGACATGGATGAACTCGAATTTCGCCGCAACGCCATGATCCAGCCCAACGATCAACAACCGGACTTTCTCAAAACCGCTGAAGCAAGCCAGGCCAATCGGAACTACCTCGACGAGATGAAGCAGTTCGACAGAAGCCTCAAGCGCGCCATGCAGGTAGAGGTCCCCGCCGGACTGGCCGAGCGGATCCTGCTCAGGCAAGCCATGCTGCAAGACAGTGACACGCAAGATGATATGCCGCCATCCCGCCCCCTTGGTACGGCGCCAGTCAAGATCCGGGCCTCGACATCCTGGCGCCAGATCGCCCTGGCCGCATCGGTCGCCTTCCTGCTGGGGATGAGCACCCGCTGGATTTCGCTGCCAGAGACGACGCCCACGGCTCTTTCCCTCGCACAAGTGGCCATGGCCCACGTCTATGGCGAAGCGCCCTTTATCCAGGGTATCGACGAACGGGTCAATTTGCAGAGCATCAATGCCAAGCTGGAGATGTACGGAGCAACCCTGAAGGAGATGGATGGACTGAAGGTGACCTATGTCAATCACTGCTCGTTTTATCAGGGGCCAGCTTTGCATATGGTGATCAGGGGAGAGATGGGGCCAGTCACCCTCTTTATCGTGCCCAAACATGTCCCGCTAACCCTACAACAGGCCAGCTTTGAAGATGGCACCCTCAAAGGGGAGATAGTCCGGCTCAAAGGGGCCAATATGGTGCTGATT
>OERO01000156.1_pt1 | contig 18152 bp, 17 predicted proteins | sample 1540041 | NCBI WGS metagenome assembly OERO01 (sample SAMEA3891234, study PRJEB23780) | metagenome | biome: terrestrial biome; feature: animal house; material: water of meat washing | place: Italy | collected 2015-05-12
CGTTTAACCGGTTCTGGTTCAGGCCGTAGCCAGCCAGTTAAGCCAGGCATCCATCCCTTCGCCTGTGGTGGCGCTGACCTGGATCACCTGAATATAGGGGTTGACCCGTTTGGCGTTCTCGATGCAGCGGGCCACGTCAAAGCTGACGTAGGGCAGCAGATCGATCTTGTTGATCACCATCAGCTGGGCGGCGGCAAACATGTCCGGGTATTTCAGCGGCTTCTCTTCCCCCTCGGTGACGGAGAGGATCGCCACCTTGTACTTCTCGCCGAGATCGAAGCTGGCGGGGCAGACCAGATTGCCCACGTTCTCGATAAAGAGGATGCCCCCTTCATTGGCGGGCAGCTGGTGGCAGGCGTCGTGGACCATTTTGGCATCCAGATGGCAGCCCTTGCCGGTGTTGATCTGCACGGCAGGGACGCCGGTGGCACGGATGCGATCCGCATCGGCGCTGGTCTGCTGATCCCCTTCGATCACCGCGCAGGGGCGCTTGTCGGCCAGCTGGCGCAGGGTTTCGCACAGCAAAGTGGTCTTGCCTGAACCCGGGCTAGAGACCAGATTGAGCACCAGCTGGGCCGCCTCGTCGAAGTGTTCGCGGTTGTGGGCCGCCAGCGCATTGTTCTTGGCCAGCACATCCATCTCGATGGCGATCAGCTGGCGCTGCCCCATGCCGGGCACCGACAATCCCGCTTCCCCTTTGCCATAGTGCAGATCACCCTGCTGATGGTCATGGTCATGGTCATGGTCATGGTCATGGCTGTGATCATGGGGATGCGCGTGGGAATGGCCGTGGTCATGAGAGTGGGCATGATCATGATGATGGTCGTGGGGGTGATCATGGTGGTGCTCATGGGGGTGATCATGCCCCTCATGGCTTATGGGAGCCCGCACCCCGTGGTAGTGGTGATGGACATCCCCCTGATGGTGATAGTGGTGGTGAATGATCAGGGTGCGCGGCGCACTCTGCTCGTGATCATGATGGTGATGGGCGTCATGAGCATGATGATGGTCGTGCTCATGACCATGTTCATGGTGATGTTCATGTTCGTGATGATGCTCATGATCGTGCTCATGGCCGGCGATCCGCGCCTGGCCGCATCCGCATACGCTACACATATCAACTTACCTCGATGTCGGTGATGCGCAGGCTATCACCCTGCGCGACTCGTAATTTGTATCCGCCACACTCGGGACAGGCCTGCCCGCGCTCGGTGAGGGTGACCGTCTGGTTGCAGTCGTAACACCAGGCCTCTGCCGCCTGGTGCTGAAAGTGAAGCTGGGCCCCTTCGACGGCGGTGCCCTTGGCGGCCGCCTCGAAACAGAAGGCAATGGTGTCCGGGTCGACGCAGGAGAAGCTGCCGACCTCGAGCCAGAGGGCGGTCACCTTGTTAAAGCCCCGCTGGGTGGCCTGTTCGGCCGCCAGATCGATGGCGGCCATGGCCAGAGACATTTCGTGCATGGTGGCTCCTTAACCGATATGGGGAGGAGCAGTGACTCCTCCCTGTAATTGACGGAACGGCATGGCCGCTCAACAGATCCGCGGCAGCAGTTCCCCTTGCGGCAGCTCCAGATAACGGCGGCTGCCCCAGGGGTTGTTGAGGATCACCTTGTGGCGATCGCTCGCCTGCACCACGCCGATCTGGCTGGCGGCGGGGTTGAATTGCCGCAAGATGCCCAGCGCGTCCTGCGCCTGTTCGGCAGGCAGGGCCAGCACCATGGTCCCCTCGTTGGCGAGATCATGGGGCTCGAAACCGTAGAGCTCGCACAGGCCGCGCACCGGATCGCACACCGGAATGGCGGACTCCTCCAGCTCGATGGCAACGCCGGAGGCGCTGCTCCACTCGTTGAGCACGGCGGCAAGGCCACCGCGGGTGGCATCGCGCAGGGCGTGAGGGGTAATACCCGCTTTTAGCAGCGCTTCTACCTGCGGCCAGAGGGTGGTGCAGTCGCTCTTGAGATCAGATCCCAGTTGCAGGGCGTCGCGGGCCATCAGGATGCAGGCGCCGTGGCTGCCGATATCCCGCGACACCAGAATGGCGTCACCGGCCTTGAGGTTGCGCACCGAGATGCCCCGGCTCTGCTCAGGCAGCGGGAAGGTGCCGACCCCGCTGGTGTTGATAAAGATCTTGTCGGCCGCCCCCTTGGGCACCACCTTGGTGTCGCCGCAGACGATGCGGGCGCCGCTCTTGGCAAGCTCCGCGGCCATCGACTCGACGATGCGGGCGAGATCGGCGTAGGGGAAGCCCTCCTCGATGATAAAGCTGCAGCTCAGATACTCGGGCTTGGCCCCCATCATGGCGAGATCATTGACCGTGCCGGCGATGGCCAGCTTGCCGATATCGCCCCCCTCGAAGAAGAGCGGCGAGACGGTAAAGCTGTCGGTGGTGAAGGCGACGGGGCCGCTCACCGGCAGCAGGGCGGCATCTTCACCGCGCAGCAGGATCTCGTTGCCAAAGTGGCGAAAGAAGAGCTGGTTGATCAGCTGGTTCATCTCGACACCGCCGCCGCCGTGGCTTAACTGAATTTCTCTCATTGGATCCCCATATATCGGTAGTAGGCATTGCAGGCCCCTTCGGAGCTGACCATGCAGCTGCCCATGGGCTGGGTCGGGGTGCAGCCCCGGCCAAAGACTTTGCACTGGTTCGGTTTGGCCAGGCCGCGCAGGATATCGGCGCACTGGCACGCCTTGTGGTCATCGATGGGAGTCTGATTGAGCGCGAAGTGGCGCTCCGCGTCGCGCTTGGCAAAGGCATCGCGCAGGCGCAGGGCGGAGGCGTTGATATCCCCCAGACCTCGCCAGCGAAAGTGCTCGCGGGTCTCGAAAAAGCGCTCGACCAGCCGCTGGGCGGCTTTATTGCCGCTGGCGGTGACGGCGCGGCTGTACTGCACCTCCAGCGCGTAGCGACCCTCCACCTTCTGGCGCACCATCATCAAGAGCGCCTCCATCACATCCACCGGTTCGAAGCCGCTCACCACCACCGGCACCTGATAGCGATCGACGATGGGCAGGTAGATATCGGCGCCGGTGATGACGCTGACGTGGGAGGGGCCGATAAAGGCGTTCACCTTGGCCACCCCGTCGGCCATCACCGCATGAATGGCGGGGGGCACCAGCACATGGTTGATATGAAACAGCAGGTTCTCAATCCCCTCAGCTTCAGCGGCAGCCAGCAAGGCGGCGGTCATCGGGGTGGAGGTCTCGAAACCGATGGCGAAGAAGACCACGGTTTTTTCCGGGTTCTCTTTGGCGATGCGCAGGGCGTCGAGGGGGTCATAGACCGGGCGGATATCGCTCCCCTTGGCCCGCTGCTGGGCCAGCGTGCCTTTGGAGCCCGGCACCCGGATCATGTCCCCCAGGGTGACCAGAATGACGCTGGGCTGGCTAGCCAGCTCGATGGCCTGATCGATGCGCTCTTTGGGCATGATGCAGACCGGGCAGCCGGGGCCGTGGACAAACTCGATGCTGGCTGGCAGCAGCTGGTGCAGGCCGTACTTCATGATGGTGTGGGTATGGCCGCCGCACACCTCCATCACCCGCAGCGGTTCGGGGAGTAATTTGGCCAGTTCGGTGATCTGGGCGGCGAGGGCGCGGATCACCTCGGGCTGGCGAAAGCCCTGAAACAGGTCATTCAAGGTCAGCATGGCAAGATATCCTGTTTGGGCATCAGGGCCACCATCTGGCGGAAGCTCTCGAGGCTGGCCTGCGCCTCCTCTTCGTCAATCTTGCTCATCACAAAGCCGATATGGAGCAGCACATAGTCGCCCACCTGGAGGGGCTCTTCGAGCAGCATGCAGCTGACGCGCCGCTGCACCCCCAGGGTGTCGACGGTGACGCAGTTATCTTCGGGGTGCAGCTGCACCACCTGAGAGGGGATGGATAGACACATGGATTTCAGGACTCCGACAAGGTGGCACAACCGGCTGTGGCAGGCTGGTGCGTGGCAAGATGGTGGATGGCAAACCAGAGCTGACCGGCGGCGATGCCACCGTCATTGAGCGGCAGGGTTTCGCTGGTCAATACCTGCCGGCCGGCCGCTTCGAGAGCGGGCACCAGCTGGTCCATCAGCACCCGGTTTTGAAAGACGCCGCCCCCGAGCGCCACCGGATAGCCGGGGAAGCGCTCGGCCAGGGCAACCACCAGATTGCTGATGGCGCGGATAAAACCGGCGGCCAGGCTGGCGGTGGAGGTGCCTTGGCGCCGCTCGCTGACAAGGGTATTGATGAGCTCTGCCCACTCGATCTGCAGCGGCCCTTCCGCTGATTGGCTGAGATCAAAGGCGAGGGGGAAGGGCTGTTCATCGGGGGCCAGCTGCAAGGCAGCCGCCTCCAGCAATAGCCCCGCTTCGCCCTCGTAATCGGGGGTATCGATCACTCCCAAGAGCGCCGCCACCGCATCGAACAGCCGACCGATGGAGCTGGTGTAAGGGGCGTTGCGACCCAGCTGCCAGAGCTGGTGCAGGTTGCTGATCCGCTTAAGGGGCAGTTGCTTGATCAACGGAATATCGAGGGCGCTGATCTGCTCAGGGCTGTGCGATTCAAACAGCAGCCCCAGCAGCTGGCGCACCGGCTCGCGAATCGCCGCCTCGCCGCCGATCAGCTTGAAGGGGGCAAGGTGGGCAACCCGCTCAAATCCCTGAACGTCTGCGATCAGCAGCTCGCCGCCCCAGAGGGTGCCGTCATCGCCAAGGCCGGTGCCATCGAAGGCAACACCCAGCACCGGGCCCGTGATGTCGTGCTCGGCCATCACCCCCAGCAGGTGGGCGTGATGGTGCTGCACCTCGAGGTGGGTTGCACCCTGATCCTGGCAATAGCTTTTGGCCCACTGGTGGCTGAGGTAGCCGGGGTGGCGATCCGAGACCAGAACTTCGGGTTTGAGATCGTAGAGATCGCGAAAGGTCGCCAGGGTCTGCTCGAAGTGCTCCTGCATCGGCAGGCTGTGCAGATCGCCGATATAGGGGCTGTAGATGCGCTGGCGGCCGAAGGCGAGCGCCAGCTGGTTCTTCTGCTGCGCCCCGACCGCCAGCAGCGGCGCCTTGACCGCCTCTTTCAGGCTGGGGGTGCAGGGGGCATAGCCCCGGGCGAGGCGCAACGTCTGGCGCCGCCCGCCTGCCCACTGCACCAGACTGTCGTCGCACGGGTGCAGGATGGGGCGGTTGTGATCCAGGATGCCGTCAATCTCGCTGCCGAGTTCCCTGACCACCGCCTCGCACTCGATAAGGATCGGGCTGCCGCGACCATTGGCGCTGGTGGCCACCAGCGGCATGGCGCAGGCGTCCAGCAGCAGCTGATGGAGCGGGGTATAGGGGAGCATGATGCCAAGGTAGGGGATGCCGGGGGCGATCCCCTCGGCCAGCGGCGCGGCTGACGGTCCAGATTCTGAGTGCCGATCATCATTTTTGCGCTTGCGCAGCAAGGTGATGGGTCTGGCCTGAGAGGCGAGCAGCGTCCACTCGTCTTCGCTGCCGGTGACATGCAATTTGGCCTCGGCAAGGGAGCCCATCATCACCGCCAGCGGCTTGCGCGCGCGCCGCTTGAGCGTTCGCAATCTGGCAACACTCTGTTCATTGCGGGCATCACACATCAGGTGATAACCCCCCATCCCCTTGACCGCAATCAGCGCCCCCGCTTGCAGGGCGCTTGCAGCGGCCTGCAGGGCATCCTCGCGCTCGGCCAGGGCATCGCCACGGCCATTTCGCCAGCTGAGATGTGGCCCGCACTCGGGGCAGCTCACCGGCTGGGCGTGGTAGCGTCTGTCCAGCGGGTTTTCATAGGCCGCCGCGCAGCGCGGGCACATGGCAAAGCCCGCCATGGCGGTATGGGGGCGGTCGTAGGGGAGGCGGCGGATAATGGTGTAGCGCGGGCCGCAGTGGGTGCAGTTGGTAAAGGGGTAGTGGTGGTGGCGATCTGCGGGATTAGCCACGTCCGTGGCGCACGCCTCGCACATCCCCTGATCCGGCGAGATGGCGACCGTGGCCGCGCTCTGCTGCTGGCTCGCTTTAATTCGAAACTGGCCATGAAATTGGCCATCGAAGTCGGGATCATGAGCAAGGGGCAGTTCCCGCTCGCTGAAATGATCGATGCGGCTAAGCGGCGGCGCCAGTTCCCGCAGTTCGCGGGCAAAGCTGGCGAGCTGCTCGGGCGATCCTTCGGCGCCAATGGTGACGCCGTTGGCATCGTTCAACACATAACCGGCAAGGCCGTGGCGCAGCGCCAGCCCATAGACGAAGGGGCGAAAGCCGACCCCCTGTACGATGCCGTCGATATGAAATTCGCGGCGCAGCCGGTTGGCCACAGGATTGGCAGAGCCAGAGGGGGCGATGGTGGCGCTCATGCCGGCTCCATCTCATCTTGAGTCTGCGGCAAACGCAGCACCCGGCGCTCGTTCTCCTCGCGCCGCACCCAGCCATCCATCTCCATGCGCAGGCAGAACGGAATGGCGTATTTGCGCGACAAACCGGTGATCTCCTTGAGGGATGCCATGTCGATCAGATCTCCCACCTGCTGGCCCGCCAGCACGGCGGCGACCATCTGGTTGTAAAGCTCGGCGTCGTAGTAGATGGGGCCATCGAGCTGCACCAGATACTTGAGTCGCGCCAGATTGCGCAGCTGCTTTTGCAACGCGCCTTTTTGCTGCAAGCCCTGCTGCAGGGCGGCGGGCAGCTTGCGGGTGATAAAGGGATCCAGCTCCACGCCGCCGGGGCCCAGTTTACCGGGCTCGTACCCCTCCTTGCCTTGATCTCGCACCACCTTGAGCACCAGCTGCGCCTCTTCCCCCAGATCATCTTCCGACTCGCCGCTGCCCGGCTGCCACTTGTCATGGTGCAGGCGAATGAGCTGCTCGCTTTTGAGCTGCTGGAGCAGGGCCTGAGTGACCGGCAGGGCGATGCCAAAGCGGGTCGCCAGCTCGGCGGCACTCAGCGGTTCGCTGGCCAGCGTAGCGAGCAGCTGGTCGCGGCTTTGGGCCAGCCAGTGGTTGTCCAGCAGCCACTCACCGAGGGGGGTGACCTGCTCGGGCTGCTGGTCAAAGCGGCTGGCCAGCACATAGCCATTGAGCCCCAGTTGCAGGGTGGCCGGGTTGTAGCGCTCCAAGTCATCAGGCAGCTCGCCCAGCAGGGCGTGCAGCGCCTTGCGTCTGGCGGGATGGATGTCGCCGCACCAGACGATGCGGGCGCCGTGCAGCAGTTCGCTGCTGCCGTGGCGAATGATGGCGAGCGGCTGGCCGAAGAAGCAGGGGATGGGGCTGGTAAAGATCAGCCGCGCCAGCCGGGTATCCTTGATAGGCACGAAACGGGCCCGGCCATGCCAGCTGCCGAGGGCCACTTCCACTTCCTGTGTGCGTAGCGCCTTGCCGCTCAGGCTCTCGGCGTTGAGTCGCACGATAAGGTGGGTTGCCGCCTCGCACTGGCCAGCGGCGCTGGTAAGGCAGTGGCCGCGGGCCACCTCCTTGTGGGGCACTTTTTTCAGGCCCACCGCCACCCGGCAGACGGCGCCGATCTCGTCGACGCTCTGGTGATAGGCCTGCAGGGAGCGCACCTGCACCTCCCGATCGGCGGGGTAGAGGCGCAGCTTGTCCCCCACCTTGAGGCTGCCCTGTTGCAAGGTGCCGGTGAGCACGGTGCCGGTGCCGTTGGCGGTAAAGACTCTGTCTACATACAGTCGCGGGGCGCTCTGCTCGCGGGCAGCGTGTGAGGCTGGCAGTTCGGCAAGCTGGCGCACGATGGCGGTGTGCAGGGCAGCCATATTGGCGCCGGTTTTGGCGCTGACGCTGACGATATCGGGCACCATGCCGCTCTCGTCCATCACCCGCTCCAGCAGGCTCTCTTCCAACAGCAAAAGCTCGTCGGGGGAGACCAGATCGCACTTGTTGATGCAGACCAAGAGGCGCGGCACCCCCATCGCCTTGAGCAGGCGCAGGTGATCGCCGGTCATCGGCATCCACCCCTCGTCGGCGGCAATCACCAGCAGCACCAGATCCAGACTCCAGAGCCCCGCCACCATATTGCGGATATAGCGCTCGTGGCCGGGCACGTCGATGACGCCTATGGTGTTGCCCTGACCGTCGTCGAAGTGGGCAAAGCCGAGATCCTGGGTCATGCCGATGGCCTGCTCGTGGGCACGGGCGGTGGTGATGCCGGTGAGGGCCTTGATCAGCAGGGTCTTGCCGTGATCCACGTGGCCGGCAAGACCGATAACGGCGCGATAGGGGGTCATGGGATCAGGGCTCCTCGGTCGCATTTGTTGCATTGAACGGGGCGGGCAGCAGCAACTCCTTGAGTTGGGCGATCAGCAGTTCCATCTCGGTCGGCAGCAGGGTCGCCATATTGAGCAGCACCTTCTGCTGGCGCACGGTGGCGATGACCGGCACCGGCAGTTCGCGCAAATCATCGAGCAGCTGCTGGGCCGGGCGCGGGTCGGTGCACTCCAGCGCAGGGGCCGGGTAGAACTCGTCCGGCAAGGTGCCGCCGCCCACCACCAGCTGGGCGGGGACCGGCACAAAGCAGCCGGGCAGGGCGGCCATCAGCCGGGAGGCTCTCGCCTGCATGGCGGCCGGGTTGCTCAAGGTGCGCTGGGCGATACCCTCGCCGACGGGAGATTTGTTGAGCTTGTGGATGAGCAGGCGTTCGAGCAGGGAGTAGACGATGCGGCTCGGGCGGAAGGTGCGCATCATGGGGTGTTTTTCCAGCCGCTTGATAAGGTCGCTGCGGCCGCTGATGATGCCCGATTGCGGGCCGCCCAAGAGCTTGTCGCCGGAGTAGCAGACCAGATCCGCCCCCGCCTTGATGTACTGGCGCACCGAGGTTTCATCCGGCGCAAACTCTTCGGTGGTCAAGCCGGAGCCCTGATCCACCGCCAGCACCACGTGCTCGGGCAGGGCGCGGGCCACCTCGCCGATATCGGGGGATTCGGTAAAGCCGCGAATGGCGAAATTGGATCTGTGCACCATCAGCACCAGCGCGGTCTGATCGGTGATGGCATCGAGGTAATCTTTGGCGGTAGTGATATTGGTGGTGCCCACCTCCACCAGTTTGGCGCCGGAGAGGGCCAGAATATCGGGGATGCGAAAGCCGCCGCCAATCTGGATCTGCTCGCCGCGCGAGACGATCACCTCGCGCCCCTTGGCCACCTCCTGCAGCAGCAAAAAGAGCGAAGCGGCGTTGTTGTTGACCACCAGCGAATCCTCGGCCTGGGTGAGGCAACGGAGCAGGGGGGCGATCAGCCCCTTGCGCCCGCCGCGCTTGCCGGTGGCGAGATCCAGCTCCAGATTGTTGTAGCCGGTGTTGAGGTCACGCACCTCGTCCCACAGCTCGTGACTTAATGGCGAGCGCCCCAGATTGGTATGCACCAGGGTGCCGGTGGCGTTGATCACCCGGGTTTGACGCTGGCGCAACTGCTGTTGGCAGCGCTTGGCAATCAGCGCCTCGATCTGCTCGGGGGCAACGCCATGCTGGCGAAAATCTTCGCTCTGGCGCAGCTCGCTCAGGGTGTCGCGCACCGCCTGAGTCACCAGCGGGCGGCTCAGCGCCTCGATAAAACCGGCGAGAAAGGGTTGCTGCAGCAGCTGTTCCACTTGCGGCAGACGGCGCGTTTGTTGCTGGCTGGGCTGTTGCTGTGAATCTGGCAGTGAATCGTCGGCAGCCGTACCTGATGCGGGCTGGCGGTGGGGGATGGCTGGCGCGTGAGACGAGTTCGGCATGGGATTACCAGTGCAGTGCGTGGGTTCGGGATGCGCACCGGTTTGCCGATAGAGAGGCCGAGCTGACGGGTTATGGCACTGCTGGCGATTTGCGGATGAGTGCAAACTGGGTGCATCAATGAGCGGGTATAAATTAATGCTGCATCGATGCTGATAAATTAATTTTTGGCCAGCGAGATAACCTGAGTTCGGATTATATTGGCAAGCGGCAAGCACCTTTTTTAAGGTATTACTTCAAACATATTGAACAAACAATGGAAATAACATTCAGGCCGAAAAATTCAGCGAGAGAGTATTTGTTCAATAGATAAATTTGGCGGAAGAGGCAGGAATCGAACCTGCCAAAGCCTTCTCGGCTCACATCGGTTTTGAAGACCGAGGAGGCCACCAGACCCCATCAACTTCCGTAACGGTCGCCATTTTGTGGCAAATTTCTGTGACTGGCAACGCTTTTTTTGTCATAAAAAAGCGAGAGTTAGCGATTTTTTGAAAAAATCAAAGAACCTTGTTTTATATCAAGTTCAGCACAATTAGCCCGATGTTTTTAATTTAACATCGGGCCTCGATCACATTGCCGGAACCGTCGGTCAATAACGGTCGTTAACAACTCGATAAATAATCACCGCTTGGCGTTGGCAATATTCCACTGCTCCAGTTTCTCTATTAACAAGTCGGTATCCTTGGCGGCATCAAGATGCTGATAAAGATAATCCATCGCCTCGCTCACCATCTCGGTCATCGGGAAGGAGAACGCCACGATGGCCGGTTGTACCCCGACAAAGATCACCTCGGGGACAAAGGTCTTGAGCTCGTCGATCAGGAAATTGAGCGGCATATTGTGGGTCGAGAAGATAAACATCTCGGCGATGGTCTCGGGGGGGATCACCTGCAGGGTTCCCGCCTTCTCGCCGATCTCGGCGGCATCCACCAGCACCACCCGCTCCGGTTGCAGCTCCCGCACCTTGTAGACCACATTTTCCGGCGCGATGCCGCCGTCGATATGGATCCAGCCGGGCAGGGGGGCGGCTTGCAGTTTGTCGGCAAGATAGGGGCCGGCACCGTCGTCCCCCATCATGGCATTGCCCACGGTCAACACGAGATTGCAGCCCATCAGCGGCTCCTTACCATCAGGTACATATGGGGGTCGTTAAAGAGGGCGGTGAGCTGATCCATAAAGGTGTTGGTCCAGCCCAGCTCCTGCTCATCGAGTAGATTGTCGGCTTTGCGCAGCCGGTCGAAGGCGCAGGCCAGCATATGGCAGTGCTCGCGATAGATGGTGATCTCGCCAAAGGTGAGAAATCCCTCCATCTTGCGGCGCGCTTCACTCCCCTCTGGCAGCTTGGCCACCCAGTCGCGATAACCGATCAGCGAGCAGACCAGGTCTGCTCGCAGGCAATCGACGATGCCGAGGTGGTGGCCGATGGCGAGGCTGTAGTACATCACCTCCCTGGCCTCTTCCGGCACGTCGAACTGCTCGTCGACGAACTTGCGCGAGAGGCGATAGAAGAAAACCTCGTCAGCCATGCACCGCCTCTCCCTTGCCGGCCGCCCGGTTGAGGCAGGCGTTTGCGAGGTTGTTGACGATCTCCGAGAGGCGCGGATCGTCGTGCTGATCGAGGTAGCTCTGGATGCGCAGATCCACATCCTGCTGGGTCGCCCCTTCGAGCAGGGCCATAAACTCGTCGGCGATGATCCGCCCCTGCCGATAACCGGCCATGCGGCGCGCTTCGCGCTCGATCATCACCCGGATTTCATTGGGGATGCCGGTGTGGCGCAGCTCGACCCGCTCACCCGGTTGCACCTCGTGGCTGGTGGCTTTGAGTTTCTGCTCAAGCAGACCGAGCGCCACCGCAAAGCCGTAGATGGTGGCTGCCGGTGTGGGGGGGCAGCCGGGGATATAGACATCCACCGGCACGATCTTGTCGGTGCCGCCCCAGACGCAGTAGAGGTCGTGGAAGATGCCGCCGTCACAGCCGCAGGCGCCGTAGGCGATGCAGATCTTGGGATCGGGCGCCGCCTCGTAGGCGCGCAGGGCCGGCACCCGCATCGCCCGGGTCACCGCGCCGGTAAAGAGCAGGATGTCGGCGTGGCGGGGGGAGGCGACCACCTTGATGCCGAAACGCTCGGCATCGAACAGCGGGGTGATGGTGGCGAAGATCTCGATCTCGCAGGCGTTGCAGCCGCCGCAATCGACCCGGTAGACATAGGCCGAGCGGCGAATGTCCTTGAGCAGGGTCTTCTTGAGTTTGGTGATCTCGGGATCCTGTGCCAGCGGCACGGCGCGGGTATGGGCATGGCCGACAACCGGTTCTATGCCTTTGATCTTGCTCATCACATCCACTCCTTTTGTGCGGCCATCGGTGTGGCTATCGGTGTGATCAGGGCCGAGTCAGGCTGGCTCAGCATGCTCTGTTTTCGTTTGCAGTCGGGGCAGTGGTGCAGCCGCTCCGGGGTCGCCAGCGGTGTGCCCGCCTGCTTGAGGGTGTCCTCCACCAGCGCCACCAGCTTGCTCGGGGCAAAGTAGGTGCCGCACAGGGTGCAGGGGGCCAGCGCGAAGCGGGCCTCCTCATAGAGATCCGCCTTGTTGGTCACCGCCAGCTCGAACTCGGGGGAGAGGGCGATGGCGCGGGTCGGGCAGACCTCTTCGCAGCGGCCGCAGAAGATGCAGCGCGCCATGGAGATCTCCCAGCGCCGTTCGCCGGTCTCCATGTCCACTTCCATCACCAGCGCGTTGGCCGGGCAGGCCTTGGTGCAGGCGGCGCAGGCGATGCACTGATCCGCCTGATATTTCGGTTTGCCGCGAAAATCCCGGTTCACCTCGTAAGGGGCGAAGGGGTACTTGGCGGTCGGGGTGCCAGCCTTGAGGATGGTCTTGAACAGCTTGATCATGATGACCCCTTATTTCAGCGGAGAGTTTTTGCGATCGATGCCGTAGCGCTCGATCTCCTTGTAGGAGACCACGGTGGATTTGCCCTTCTTGGGGTCGACCAGGGTGACCCGGTCGGTACAGGAGTAGCAGGGATCCAGACTGCCGATGATGAGCGGCGCATCCGCCACGGTATTGCCGCGCAGCATGTAGCGCAGGGCGGGCCAGTTGGCGTAGGTGGCGGCGCGGCAGCGCCAGCGGAACAGCTTCTGGTTGTCCCCGGTCATGCTCCAGTGGACGTTCTCGCCGCGGGGCGCCTCGGTAAAGCCCAGCGCAAACTTGCCCGGCTGGTAGGTGAAGCCTTCGGTCAAAAGCGGCCCTTCCGGCAGGTGCTCAAGGCCGAACTCAATCATGTCGAGGGAGTCGTAGAGCTCGTGGATGCGCACCAGCACCCGGGATTGCACATCGCAACCCGCCTTGGTCTGGATCTCCATCGGCAGCTCGCGGTAGCCGGCAAAGTCGTGGACCCGGCGCACGTCGCGCTTGAAGCCGCTCGCCCGCACCATGGGGCCGACGCAGCTGAAATCGCGGGCAATTTGCGGGTCGAGCTTGCCGATACCGATGAGGCGGGAGGAGATGTTGGCGGTATCCAGCAGCATGGCCACCAGGGGTTTGAGCTCATCACGGAGCTCGCGCACCAGCTGGGCACCCTTGATGCGATCTTCCTTGAAGATGTCGCGGCGTACCCCGCCAATCAGGTTGAGGCCGTAGGTCTTGCGGGCGCCGGTCAGCAGCTCGGCCAGGGTCATGGATTTCTCCCGCACCCGGAAGAACTGCATGAAGCCGGTGTCGAAACCGGTGAAGTGGCTCGACAGGCCGATGTTGAGGATATGGCTGTGCAGGCGCTCCACCTCCAGCAGCACGGCGCGGATCATCTTGGCCCGCTCCGGCACCGGAATACCCATGGCGTTCTCCACCGAGGTGGTGTAGGCGACGCTGTGGGTAAAGCCGCAGATGCCGCAGACCCGGTCGGTCAGAAACGCCACTTCGTTGTAGCCCATGCGGGTTTCCGCCAGCTTCTCCATGCCGCGATGGACATAGAAGAGGCGGTAGTCGGCATCGATGATGTCTTCCCCATCGACGAACAGACGAAAGTGGCCCGGTTCGTCCGAGGTGATGTGCAGCGGGCCGACCGGCACGATGCGGTTGGCATCACTGCCGAGCTCGTTGACGAAGGGGTAGGTCTCGGTGTCGGTGGTGGGCATCGGGCGCTGGCGATAATCCATGGCGTCCTTGCGCAGCGGGTGGATATCCTCCGGCCAGTCGTCCGGCAGCACCAGACGGCGTTCGTCCGGCAGGCCGATGGCGCGCAGGCCGTACATGTCGCGGATCTCCCGCTCGCCCCACACCGCCGCCGGAATGGTCGGGGTGATGGAGGGGTACTCCTGGGTATCGGCATCCACCAGCACCTTGACGGTGATCCAGCACTTGGTGTCGCCCTCCATGGAGAAGACGTGGTAGACGGCGAAGTGGCCGTTGAGGCTGCGCTCGTCATTGGCAAAGGAGAGCGGAAGCCAGCCCCCCAGCTGATGGAAGATCAGGCTGGCGGTCTCGACCAGACTGGTGGGCTTGACGGTAATGGTGGCCTGATCGGCGGTTTGCCACTCCTCGTCGACGATGGCGTGGGGCAGTTGGGCTCGCACCTGCTGGATGTAGTCGCAGCCGATGCGATCCGAAATGGCGATGGTCATGCAGTTCTCACTTTAATGTTCGGGAATGAGCATTCACAAATGATGAAATCGGAAAAAGTTGCTGTGCTGGCGGGCATGGCTCAGATCCCGACCAGATAGGCGAGCAGCGCCAGCAGGGCCAGCCCCAACCCGTAGCGGGTGAGCTTGTGGGTGCGCACGAACTGGGTACGGGCCATGGCGTTTTCGATGATGCCGGCCAGCAAAAAGGCCACCAGCAGCTTGCAGGCGAGGATCAGCGCCGCGCCGATGAGCGCAGGCAGACTCCAGTTGGCCGCCTTGCCGAAGGGCAGGAAAATCACCAGAAAGAGCTGCACCACCACCAGTTGCTTGAGGCCGATGGAGAGCTTGAGCAGGGCGAGGCCCGCACCGGAATACTCGGTGAGCGGCCCCTCCTGCAGCTCCTGCTCGGCTTCGGCGCAGTCAAAGGGCAGCTTGCCCATCTCGACAAACACCGCGAAGGCGCAGGCGGCGCCGGCCAGCAGGGTGGCGATGGGCGCGGCCAGCGGCTGGGTCGCCACATAGCTGCTGATATTGCCCAGATCCGAGCTGCCCACCATCATCGCCATGATGAAGCAGGCGAGCACCAGAATGGGCTCCACCAGAATGCCGAGGGTCAGTTCGCGGCGGGCACCGATCCCTGCAAACATGCTGCCGCTGTCGAGCCCCGAGAGGGAGAAGAAGAAGCGGAAGATGGCGAACAGATAGATGTCGGTGATGAGATCCCCGGCGATGGGGAAGGGGGACTCGTGAGTCAGGGTTGGCAGCGCCATCCCTACCAGCAAGAGGGCGGCGATGAGCAGCGCAGGCATCAGGTTGAAGATGATGCCGGCAGGCTCGGGGGTCACCTCCTGACGGCGCAGGAGCTTGGCGATATCCCGGTAATCCTGCAGCAGGCCCGGCCCCTGACGGGAGTGCATCTTGGCCCGCAGCACCCGGTTGAAACCGGTGGCGAGCGGCGCCAGCGCCAGCATGGCGATGGCCTGGGTCAGGGCGAGGGCAACCATGCCCCAGCTCGGCATTTCAAGAACAGGCATATCAGACTCCTACAGCCATCAGGATAAAGAGCGCCAGCACAACGCCGTGCAGCAGCCAGCCGGTCGTCCCGCTGGTATCGCTCACCCCGTGCAGGGCGCTGGCCAGATCGAGCTGCGGCTGCTTGCGATAGAGCGGCGCGCAGAGTTGGCGCAAGGTGTGGGTGACACCGCCAGAGGTGAGGCTCATGCGCTCCTCATAGGCGTAACCACAGGCCCACGGGGTGCCAGCGTGACGACGACCCAGCTTGGGCCCCTTGAAGATGGCCAGTACCAGCAGCGGGATGAGGAACAGCCCCAGCAAGGTGATGGCGATAACGGGCGGGGAGAGGATCGCCTGGCTGCTATCGAGCGGCAGCAGGGTGGCGCCGGTGGCCACGTTCATTTGGCCGCTTACCAAGGCTTGGCCATAGCTGGCGATATGGGGGGCAATCCAGGGGGCGCCCAGACCCAGCACCAGACAGACCGCGGCCAGCAGCAGGGTGCCTGCCACCATGGCGCCCGGCACTTCGCGGGCGTGGCTCGCTTTCTCGCTGCGCGGTGCGCCGCAGAAGCAGATGCCGTACACCTTGACGAAACACATCACCGCCATGGCGCCGGTTACCGCCAGCATCACTACCGCGAGCGGCGCAACGACAGAGGTGCCGAGTTTGGTCATGGAGAGCAGGGATTGGTAGATAAACCACTCGCTGACAAAGCCGTTGAGCGGCGGCAGCGCCGAGATGGCCATGGCACCGATGAGGAACGCCAGCGCAGTCCAGGGCATCAGCTTGGCCAGGCCCCCCATCTTGTCCATGTCACGGGTGTGCAGGCGGAACATCACAGAGCCGGTGCCCATAAAGAGCAGGCTCTTGAAGATGGCGTGGTTGAGCAGGTGATAGAGGGCGCCGAGCAGCCCCAGCACCACCAGTGCCGGTTGCTGGTTGGCGATGCCGATCATGCCGATCCCCATCCCCATCAGGATGATGCCGATGTTCTCCACCGTGTGGTAGGCGAGCAGCCGCTTGAGGTCATGCTCGGCCAGCGCAAACAGCACCCCGAGCACTGCCGAGCAGGCACCGAAGATCAGCACCACATAGCCCCACCAGAGCTGGCTGGCGCCGAGAAAATCGATGCTGACCCGCAAGATGCCAAAGAGACCCAGCTTCACCATGACGCCGGACATCAGCGCCGAGATATGGGACGGCGCAACGGGCTCGGCCACCGGCAGCCAGCCGTGCAGCGGCACGAAACCGGCGCGCAGGCCAAAGCCGCAGAAGCTGAGCAGGAACACCAGGGAGGCCAGGGCGCCCGCCAGATGGTGCTCGCGCAGCGCGGCGAACTCCAGCGAGCCGCTTTCGCGGCAGAGCAGCCAGAAGGCGATCAGCACCAGCGCCATGCCGATATGGTTCATCACCAAGTAGAGACGGCTCTGTTTGGCGGCCTCCGGGTTGGTCTTGACCAGCCAGTAGGTGGTGAGGGTCACCAGCTCGTAGCAGAGCAAGAAACCGAGCGCGTTGTCGGCCAGCACCATGCCCACCATGGCAAAGAGGAAGAGGTTCATCAGCGCGCCGATGGCCACATCCCCCTTGCCCTGATATTCGCGGATATAGGCAAAGGAGTAGAGGGCGACGGCGACGCCGACGGTGCTAATCACCAGCAGCATCAGCGCGGCCAGCATGTCGAGGTGCACCGAGCCCAGCAGCCAGAGCTGGCCGTCGACGGGGGCGCCTTGGGCAAAGATCTGGATGGCGGCGACCAGACCCGCGAGTGACCCCAGCAGGGCAAAGCCGCTATTGAGGCGGTTGGCCAGTGCGGGCAGCTTTTGCAGCAGCAAACCGGCGGCAGCGCCCAGCAAAAAGAGCAGGAGCGTGGCCATAACAAGGGGGGACAACATCAGCGAACTCCCTCTGTGGTGGATAAATCGGATGCAGGGATCGCCGTGGCGGGCGCCGAGAAGGCAGAGGCCCCTTGCGGGTTGGTGTCGGCCGCTTGCTGGCGACGGATACGGGCGGCGCGTTCGGTGTCGCCGTCATTGACCAGCTTCAGTGCCTGGGAGGGGCAGGCACCGACACAGGCCGGGCCGTCGGCGCGAAACTCGCACAGGTCGCACTTGACGGCGATGCTGCGCACCCCCGGCTCCCAGCTCAGCAGATCCTCGCCAAAGCAGCGCAGGCCGGCGGAGGTGGAGGGGTTGCTGGAGCGGATGGAGCAGGGGATATAGGTGTCGTAACTGGTGGCCACGGCCACCGGACGGCTGCCGCCGCTCTGGATGGCGCCAAAGGGGCAGGCCACGGCGCAGAGATTGCAGCCGATGCAGAGCGACTCGTTGAGTTGCACGCAATCGCCGGTCTGGCGAATTGCCTCGACCGGGCACACCTTGATGCAGGGGGCATCGTCACAGTGACGGCACTGAACCGGCATGGTCGCCTGCTCGTGTCGCATAACGGTTAAACGGGGGGCTTGCTGCAAACCTTGCGCCTTGTGTACCTCGCTGCAGGCCGCCATACAGGTGCCACAGCCGATACAAAGCTTGGGGTCAGCGATAACGAAGCGGTTCATAGCCTACCTTGTCGTGTCGCGAACGGAGAAAGTAGGGGCAGGTTGGCAAGATACGGGCCAGAATGGTTTTTGCAGCGAAATTGGTTTTAAGTGGCTGTTTTTAAATAAATAAAAATCTTGGAGTGATTGGGTCGAAGCGCTGATGTGGCTGTCGAACTGTGACGTTCGTCACTTGTGACGAAGCCGCCAAGAGGGTTCGTCACCTTGGAAAACGCAGCATGAGTAGGATGCAAAGAACGCAGTGAATTGCACCGCTATCAAAATATGTT
>OERO01000158.1_pt1 | contig 17975 bp, 12 predicted proteins | sample 1540041 | NCBI WGS metagenome assembly OERO01 (sample SAMEA3891234, study PRJEB23780) | metagenome | biome: terrestrial biome; feature: animal house; material: water of meat washing | place: Italy | collected 2015-05-12
AACAGCACGCCTTTATGTGCCAAAGTAATTTCACCGGGTTTGGGTTGTGACCCGCTGTCATTTACAATAATAGAAGCTAGTGGCATTATATAAATTCAGCTAGTTGCATGTCGTTTTGTACAGAAATAAAAGCTAGTTTTTACAATAATAAGGGCTAGTAGATTACAAAACTACAATAATAGGGGCTAGTAGATTACTCTTGAGGTCTGATATGAAAAGAATAAGTGATGAATATAGTCCCGTTAGAAAAGCCCAAACCGTTTACGGAAGTATTTCGGGGAATTACTCTTTTAGGGGAGAAAAAACGATTTGGTTTGAATCCACTTTGGAGCGTGATTTTCTTTTTAAGCAAGAATATAACAGTAATGTTATTGATGTGGTTGAACAGCCTATTTCTATTCCTTATATAACTGAATTAGGAAATGAATCGGTATATACCCCTGATTATTTGGTGCAATTTTCAAGTGCAATTTATAATGATATTGATTTCTTTCCTGCACCATTATTGATTGAAATTAAGCCTAGAAAAAAATTAAAGGAAGATTGGAATACCCTTAGACCAAAATTTAGGGCAGCTTATGCTTTAGCTTCTGAAAAGGCATGGAAATTCAAAATTATTGATGAGTCTCGTTTGTATGATCAATATTGGGAAAATATCAATTTTTTAAAAAGATTCAGACGTTCTCATGTTGATGAGGTAGATCAGAGAGTATTAATTGAAACTTTATTAAAACTAGGCTTTTCAACAGTTAATCAATTGCCTGCTTATATTTTTAAAGATGAAAAAAATGTATTAAAGGCTATTCGCCAAATATGGGTTTTAATTTCAAAAAATATACTTGCTTGCGATCTATATAACCCTTTTACTACTGAAACTGTTATTTGGGTAAATGATGGCTCTAAAGCACAAGGAGTTATTTAAATGATACAGGATGATTCAGTAAAGATTGATAGAAAACGCCTAGTTATTAAACCAAATGCAATTGTTGGTTATAAAGGTAATAAATATAAAATTATCAATATTTTAAATGCAAAAGATGTCGTGATTGCAAATTTGGAATCTGCTCGAAGTTTACAAGTGAACATAAGGGAATTATCTGTTTTAAGTGAAGATAATTCTAAGCTTAACCAAGGTGAGGATATTTCTGCTGAGTCATGGCAAATCGCTTTAGATCATTATGAAATTATTAGGGAACTCATTGACTATTCCACAGTTGAGGCGGTTAAGAAGACTGCAAGTGAACATAATCTTCATGTAAATACTATTTGGAAATGGCTTAAAGCTTACCGAGAAAACAAGTCTATCTTAGCTTTAGTCCCAAAAAAACGTGGTTGGACAACAGAAAAAACAAGGTTGTCGCCTGAATTAAATCATATTATTCAACAAGCGATCCATACTAAGTATTTAACAAGTTTAAAGCCAAGTGTTGCCAAAACAATTTTGGAAGTGAAGCTTGAGTGCTTCAAAAGAAAAATTGAACCACCTCATGACAATACGATTCGCTATAGAATTGAAGCCCTTAATGGCTATGAAGTGACTAAGGCAAGATACGGAAAAAAGGCTGCTAAAGATAAGTATGAAGCATCAGCAGGGACTTTTCCGAATGCAGACTATCCTTTGGCGTATGTGCAGATTGATCACACTCCTTTAGATATAGAAATCGTTGATGAACAATACCGTGAAACAATAGGCAAGGCATATTTGACATTAGCAATTGATGTTTTTAGTAGAATGATTGTTGGTTATTACCTTTCTTTAGAAGCTCCAAGTGCAACATCGGTAGCAATGTGTATTTCATCAGCCATTATTTCAAAGAAAAGAAAACTGCTTGAGTTAGATGTGGATGGTGAGTGGGATATCGAAGGTATTATGGATTCAGTCCATTCTGATAATGGTTCTGATTTTAGAACAAACCATCTGCATAAAGCATGTCTAAAGTACGATATTAATTGGGAGTATCGACCTATTGGTGGTGCAAAATATGGTGGGCATATTGAGCGTTTACTTGGAATCGTAAATCTTGAAATGCATGTTTTAGATGGAACGACTAAATCTAATATTTTTGAAAAAGGAACTTATGATTCCGCTAAGAATGCTTGTTTAACACTTCGTGAATTAGAACATTACATCGTCTATTGGATTGTAAATGTTTATCATAAAAGCAAGCATTCAATACTTGAAATTCCGCCACAACAAATGTGGGAAGAGGGTATTTGGGGAACAAAATTTAAAGTTGGTACTGGTTTAAAAGAAAGGGTTGCAGATGAAGCAACACTATTTTTGGATTTCGCCCCTGAATTTGAATCAACCATTCAAAGAACGGGCGTAAAAAAAGATAAACTTTTTTATTTTGCTGATTGTTTAAGACCTTGGATCAATGCGATTGATCCAACTGACGATGAGAAAAAGCGTAAAAGAAAGTTTATTTTTAAAAGAGATCCTCGTGATATTTCAATGATTTGGTTTTATGAACCGAATACAAATACATATTTTAAAGTACCTACAGCCAAACGTGAAATTCCATCAATCGGATTGCATGAATATAGACAAGTCCAAGCATATCTTAAGAGTGAGCGATTAGATACAGTTGATCAAGATGCTATTTACAGAGCAATTATTTATCTCCGTGAAAAAGTAGATCAAGCCGTGACTTTAACTAAAAAGCAACGCCGAATGAATCAAAGAAAAAAAGAGAATGGTAAGATAGTTGCTGCACTACACCATGAAAATAAAAATAATTCAGTTATCCATACAAATGTAGATGCTCCAAAGTCACAAAATAGTTTATGGGATCAAAATTTAACTGCTTTTGACGATTTGAGGTAAGACCATGAAACAATATGATTACCTTGCTGAGCATGTCCTTGACACTATGATTCTTAGTGATGCTGAAAGAATTAATATTCTTTATGAGGATCGGTGGATTGGTTATCAGAAAGCAATTGCAGTTTTGAATACACTGACTGATATTTTGAAACGACCTAGAAAATTAAGACCAGAATGTCTTTTAATTGTTGGTGATTCAAATATGGGAAAAACTAAGATTATTCATGAGTTTGCAAAAGAATACTATACTAAGAGAGTTGATGATATGGACATGCAGCTTATGTCATTGACTAAACCAGTCATTCCTATTCAAGCCCCTGCTAGGGCAAATGTAAAAGATTTATATATTAATATCTTAGATCATTTTTTTGTCCCTTTTCGTGTCACTGATCCTGAAAGCAAATTAAGGTATCAAGCAACCCATCTACTGCGTAAATATGAAACCAAAATGTTAATTATTGATGAGTTGCATAATTGTTTAAGTGGGAGTGCTAGGCAACGGCAAGAAGTGATGAATACACTTAAAACGCTAAGCAATGAACTTAGTATGAATATCATTGGTGTTGGTACTCGTGATGCATCTCTTATTCTTCATACGGATACTCAGTATGCCAGTCGCTTTGAAATTATAGATTTGCCTTTATGGAAATTGGATGCGGATTTTTTAAGACTTCTTTTAAGTTATGTTCGCTTACTTCCCCTAAAAAAATTATCAAACTTGGCATCACAAGAAATTGCGACCTTACTCTATGAAATTTCAGGTGGTAATTTTGGTGATTTAAATCGTTTATTGGTGGAATGTGCAAAAGAAGCAATATTGACTGGTAAAGAAGAAATTACCCTCGAAATTGTTAAAAAATTCAAGTGGCTTAAACCAACAGAGGGTGCTCGTAATATTCGCACTATTCAGCTTAATTCTATTTAGTATTATTGAGGGTGTAATATGCCTAATTATGCTCAAAATTGGTTTATACATACCCCCATTGAACAAGGTGAAGTATTATCATCATGGCTCATTCGTTCAGCCTTAGACATGGGATGTTCCCCTTTAACACTTATAGAAGCATTGTGGGGTAGATGGAGAGCATTAACGATTGATCTTGATCGAGGTATGACGGAAGATCGGCTTGAATTATTATTTGTACATTCTTTTGATGATAAACAAAAAATTTTGAAAACAATGCTAACTAATGTGGCTCCCTATCTAGTTAAGAGTTCAAATAGTGGATGGGTTTTAAGTTTAGGTCAGCGTAGTAGATCAAATTTTTCAGGTCGGCAGGTGTGTACTCAATGTTTTGAAAGTGATGGTAGATCAGCTTATTTACGGTTAATGTGGCGAATGGGGTGGCATTGTTGTTGTGAAAAACATCAAATAAATTTAATTGATCATTGTCCGAATTGCGGTGTAGTCATTCAGCCATTTAAAATAGATTTAGAGCATGGATCATTAGCAGTATGTTTCTCATGCCATTTTAATTTGACTTTATATCAGCCACAACCTAGCAATATTCAAATTTTAGATTTTCAAAAAAATGCAGATAACGTTTTAAAACAAGGCTCAGGTTTATATAATAATCAAAATATTTCAGCTACCGAATGGTTTGCGATTGCTCGTGCATGGATAAGTGAAATCAGATTACTTGTAGATACAGATAATATTCAACTTATTGAAATGTTTAAGAGCTTTGGTATAAATTTAAATACCATAACTCCTTTCACACCAATTGCTTTCGAATATTTAAATACAAACGAACGTATAATTTTGCTTTCCATCTTGAATGAAATTATGAAAATCCCATGTGAGTTGATTATTGACCGCTCTTATGAGTACGGGATTAGTAGTGCAAATTTTTGGGATAAGCGTAAAAAACTACCGATTCAACTTCAACAAATGAAATCAGCAATGATCAAGCCTATAAGAGTATATGCTTTACAACGTGTGAGTTCTCATAATGGAAAACCAAAAGCAAAAAAAACCGTGCAACGTAAGTGGCTTAATTTGTTAAGAAAATCAAGAAAGAAACGGAGTCATAAGCTTGGCGGAGATTAATATTGAGCAGTTATGTAATGGGTGTGAAAAATCAGTTACCCAACTAAAAAAAAGATATAAAGGGAAAAAATATTGCTCAACTTGTTATGCTCGAATTTTTAAAAAATGTCTTTGCCCAAAATGTGGGTTATCTGCTCGATTACCTAAAAATGATGATCAAGCGATCTGTAATGAATGTATTAAAAAACAACCTTGTATAAGATGCAATCAAGTTAACAGACCGATAGGAACGCTTACAGAGTATGGGGTCGTTTGTAATAGTTGTTCTGTTTATTTTAGAGAGGTTGAACGATGTGAGCGATGCAATGTTCAATCGCAAAAATTAACGAAAATATCACGCTTTAATGATGACCTCAGAGTTTGTCCGAAATGTTCAACAAGGGATTATGAAACATGTCCTTCATGTCATAAATATCGCTTGTTAGAGTTAGATGAAAAAGGAAATAAAGTTTGTAAAAAATGTATAACTCAACCGAATAAACCTTGTATTGAATGTAAAACGATGATCTCAGCAGGATGCGGTGATCTATGTGATGATTGCTACTGGATTAAAAATCTATGGTCAAAGTTCCATCAAAATATTTATTTGTTCGAGTCATCTTTTTTAAAAAAACAATATGAAAACTACGTGCTTTGGTTGGTCGATTTAGTTGGAGCACATCAAGCAGCTTTGTATTTGAATAAACATACTCATTTTTTTATTAAAACAGAAATGTTATGGGAGAGTAATATTCCTGATGCAGACCAATTATTGTTGACTTTACGGACGAGTGGACTTAGAAAGTTTGAATTAGTAACACAGTGGCTCGATCAAATGCATGGGGTAAAAATCTCAACTATAAATAAAAATGAATGTTCTGAGATAGATCAAGCCAATAAGTTGATTGATCAGTTACCGCAGCCCTCATTGGCTTTTGATGTTGTATTTGCTTATAAGCAAAAGCTCGATGAAAAAATGCATCAAGGAAAAACATCTGCTCGATCTGTAAGGCTTGCAATGAAGCCTGCTGTTGCATTGATGTTATCTATTCAGGATAAGCAATTACTGCCAGATTTGGCAAAAGTAAAAGCTTATTTAAATGAGTATTCAGGTCAGGCTGCTGCATTAACAGGGTTTATTAATTTCTTAAACGATCAATATGATACGGATATTGATTATATTTCCTTAAAGCATTCTAACTTCATAAAAGAAGCAAGTAAGCGGAAATTGGAAAAAGAATTGATCTCGATGCTCAGCCCAAATACTGATTTCAATGTCATGGTATGGGTGAAAAATGGCTTACAACTATTCCATGAGATGAGTTATCAGGATTCATTGAAGATCAAGTTGGAAATGATCGTTGAAATAAAAGATGGCTATAATGTTTTGTACAATAACCAAAATTATTGGTTGCCTAAGAACATTGATCCATCTTTTAAAAAGTAAGTCTAAAGTTTCAATACTTCGATATATAATTTAGTTTAATATTTTGATAATTCATTAATTAAGAGAAAAAAATGGGCTTAAAGGATTTGCTTGGTCTGAAAGAAAGTGATGAAAAAAAACTACGTGAAGGATTAGCACAACTTAGGGCTTTAAATGATCATTTATCATCCATGTATTCTTTGAGGTCTGACTTAAGAGATTTAACAGATAATCGGCATACTGTTAGTTCACTTTTACAAGGTGAATTAGATAAGATTAAAGCTCACCAACAAAGTTTAATTAATAAAACGAATGAGTTATCTCAACTAAAAGCCAAATTAGATGAGTCTCTAATTGCTATTGAAAAAATTCAATCTGTTTTAGCTAATGATGAAAATGGTAGTTCTATTTATTCTCGTATATTAGAAGTAACCAATGAAGATAATCTAGATATTTTGGAAGTTGAGTCCGAAAAAATTCACACAGCTTATAGTCAATTATTTGATCGAAATGGTGAGGATACTTCTAAAGTTGATCGAGTAAATTATGTAATTGATAAAATTTTAGATCAATATGACAAATTGTTTGATGAACTAAATGATAATGGTGAAACGAAAGTTAAAGAATACGAAAGAAAAATTAATGAGTTAGTTGCATACTATGACGATTTATTTATTTCTGATGATCCTGATAATAAAAGTAAAAATGAGCAGATAAATTTTCAGTTATCGAGAGTCCAAAATTTTTATGACAAAATTTATGGTAATGAAGAAAAAAACATTACTGCATTAAGTGAAGATTTGGATAAAAGGTTAGAAAATTTAAAAAATGTTGAGGAGCGAGCAAAATCAGTTATTGGATTATCAAGTGAAGCAGGGCTTGCAGGTGGTTTTGTTGTAAAAGGACAAGAAGCCAAAAAAGGACAATTCATCAGTATTATTGTATTTGTATTAGTTGTATTAGCAATTTTTGGATTTAATTTTTATTTGTTTGATAAATCAGATTTTTTGAATATGAAGTGGGATACATTCTTATTCAAATTATTGATCAACGCACCTTTGATTTGGATTGCAACAATTGCGAATATAAATTTAAATCGTTTTTCTAAATTAGAGCAAGAATATTCTCATAAAGAAGCATTGGCTAAATCTTATGAACGGTACAAAACAGAAATTCAAGAGCTTGAAAAGTTAGGAGTTACTGGTTCAGAGGAGCTTAAATTAAAACTTTTAGAAATCAATCTTGAAGCATTTAAAGTTAACCCTGCGGAACATTCTGATAAAGCTAAGCCTGATTTCTCTATATGGGATTTGATTCAGAAGAAAAAAGATGAGAAACCTAGTGAGTAATTGAAGCTCAGGTACATTTTTCTCAATGTATTGGGTAAGCAGAAGTAGAATTCAGTTATTCTGAAATTTACAATTCAAACTGTTAAACTATTTACTTACCAAGATTTTATCCGAATAACTTGTATGTATCAGAACTTACAACATAGCTTTGAAAATAGCGTAATTCTCGTTGTAGAAGATGATTATGATATTGGTGACATTCTTGAAAAATACATAAAAAATGAAAACATGAAGGTCATCCGTGCATTGGATGGACAACAAGCTTTAGAGTGCTTAAAAGCCAACTCTATAGACCTGATTCTCCTTGATATTAAATTACCCAAACTAAATGGCTGGGAAATTCTACAAATCATCCGTCAAACAAGTCATTTACCTGTCATTATGCTGACTGCCTTAGATGATCAAGTGAATAAGATCATGGGGCTAAAAATGGGTGCTGATGATTTTATTATTAAACCATTTAACCCAAATGAAGTGATTGCGCGAATACAAGCCGTACTTAGACGAAGTACAAGCCAAAATACGGAAATAACTAATATTATTCGTTATAAAAATATTGAAATTAATCCAGATCATCATCAAGTTTACATTTCAAATGGTCAAAGAAATCAGCTGCTCAACCTTACGTTAACTGAGTATAAGATACTGGTTTTGATGGCAAAAACACCAAATAAAGTCTTTACACGCAATGAATTGATCCAAAACTGTATGCCTGAAAGTGATGCTTTAGATCGCACTGTAGATAGCCATATCAGCAAATTACGCAAAAAACTTGAAGAAAATTATGTAAATGGTTTATTAATCAATGTCCGTGGCGTGGGGTATCGCTTAGATCAAAATCATGAAATTTAACTTTTTTAAAAATTCAGTTGGAATTAACTTCCAGTTTATTATCATGATGAGCCTACTCAATTTAGGCATTACGCTGTTATCTTTCATGATTGGCTATTTTGTTTATAGCTGGGCGATAAAAATAGGTTTTCTAAATACGCAAGTTATTAATTCAAATGAATTTTCAGTTACCTCTGTTGACTTTATCTGGCTGTTTTTAGTGCTATTAACAGGCTTTTTTCTTTCTACTATCCTCGCCTTTAAATATGGAAAACGCTATACACAGCCAATTAGTGATTTAGCAGATGTTATTCAACAAATTCAACAAGGTAATTTAGCACTCAGAATTAAACAGCCACATCATGATATTCCACATGAAATCAAGTCCCTTATTGAGAACTTCAATGAAATGGCAAACCAACTTGAAGTATCAGTTAAGAATTCAACTGTTTGGAATGCTGCAATTGCACATGAATTACGAACACCTGTGACAATATTACAAGGTCGCTTGCAAGGTATTGTCGATGGTATATTTATTGCCGATCAAGCTTTACACCTAAGCTTATTGAACCAAGTCGAAGGCTTATCTTACCTTGTGGAAGATTTACGGACACTGACACTTATTGAAAATAAACAATTACGTTTAGAACTAGAAAAGACCAATTTAAAAGATAGTATTGAAAAATGTCTGCAGATGTTTAATGAACAGTTTCAGGTTAAAGGTTTAACTATTATTTTAAATTTGACGGATAAATTGGTTTGCGTTGATATAAGAAGGATGGAACAAGTCTTTATTGCATTATTTTCTAATTTTCTAAGATATTCGAATGCTGGACAAATCAATATTACAACGATGGCCACAGCAGAACATTGGCTATTAATGTTTGAAGATGAAGGTCCTGGTATTGATGAATCGCATCTTGCACATCTGTTCAAGCCATTCTATCGTCTGGAAGACTCTAGATCACGTCTAGATGGCGGTACTGGATTAGGCTTGGCAGTGATTGATGCAATTATTGAAGCACACCAAGGTCATATTTATTATTCTAAATCCAAAAACTTAGGTGGCAGCTGTTTTACTATTCAACTAAATCGTATAAATCGTAAGACATCAACTCATTTATAATGTGTTAAGTTCAGATCAATACGGCTTCATTTAAACCATAAATTTAAGATAAATTGATGTCTGAACTTAACCATTCTGTTTGATGATCCTCAAATAAATTTCATTACAATGAATTCTCATCTCGATATTTCGCTAGCATAAAAAATACCACAATGGAGAGTATGCCGATGATAATCCCTGCTGTTAATAATAAATTAACATGAGCTGAACTGAAGGCAATTTTACCTGCGTTAATCAATGCTGTACCTTGTTCAACGGGTAACTGGCTCGCCACTAAATAGGTATCACCAATCGATAGTCTGGCTTTTTCTGCTAAAACAGCAGTTAAATCTGACGGCACTTGAAGATGACTGCCAAATATATAGGCCATGAAAACACCAAATAAAGTAATACCTAGTCCTGTACCCAGTTCATAACCTGTACTTTCAAGTGAACCTGCCGCACCGCCCTTTTCTGCAGGTACTGAGCCCATGATCGCAATGGATGAAGCTGTTAAACCGATACTTAGAGTGAGTCCAATTGAAGCTAAAATAAAGGGAACAATAATTCCCGGATGATGAAAATCTGAATAACTCAAACTGATCAACGCAATTGCTGCCAATATTAATGAAAATGTTGCAACTAGACGCAGTCCGAATTTATTAGATAAAAATCCAGCAATAGGCCCACCAATAGCAGCAGCAACCATAATCGGAACCATAAAAAGACCAGCTTGTAGTGGTGTTAAACGAATGACATATTGCAGCTCCATCGCTAAGGTTAATTCCACACCTGCCAAAGCGCCTGCAGCAACCATTGCCATAATAATGCCTGCTAAAATAGCAGGGCGTGAAAATAGTGAAAGATCTAGCATCGGTTGAGGAGAATTCAGCTGTTTGCGTACAAATATGGTTAATAATCCAATAGAAAAAATGACTAAAGGAAGGACAATTAACAACGACTGTTTACCGCCTAAGCCTGCTTTGAGCGCATATACAAATGAAACCAAACCGAAAATTAGCAATAGCGCCTGACCAAATGCCCAATGTCCAGAGGTTACAGCTTCATTTTTGGATAATAAGAAATAGCACATTGGGGCGACAACTAACATGATTGGGACATTAATGAGGAAAACTGAACCCCACCAGAAATATTCTAACAATCCACCACCAATGAGCGGTCCAATGGCGGCACCGGCTGATCCGATTGTGCCCCAAATACCCAGCGCAATGGCACGTTCGCGACTGTCTTCGAAGGTTCTGCGAATAATACCCAATACACAGGGCATAATCATGGCACCGCCTAATGCTAATAAAGCACGTGCGGCAATCAGCATAGAAGCCGTTTGGGAAAATGCCGCAAGGACTGAGGCAATTCCAAATATAACCAAGCCAATCAGCAGAATCTTACGATTGCCGACACGATCAGCCAAAGTTCCCATCGGAACTAAAAGTCCAGCCATAAGTAATGGATAAATATCAATAATCCATAAGACTTGGTTGCTTGAGGCACTCAATGATTGGGTTAATGATGGAACCGCAACATGCAGTACAGTCATATCAATCACAATCGGCAGAAATGCAAGCACGACAGCGAGCAATATCCACCAGCGTTTCGGATCAAGATTCGTAGCTTTCATGATCAAACCTATATTGATGGTTTATTAAATCAATTCTGAAATAAAGATGTAAATGAAAGATTTGTTGTGGGCTAAACTCGTTAACCCACAGCTTTTATATTTAGCTTTTATTCTCAGTTTTGATGCTTAATGTGCCGCTTTACGTTTCGAGAATTTCTCAACCATGCTCATGACGACAATAAAGAAAATCGGTACAAAAATAACAGCTAGAATTGTTGCGCTGATCATGCCGCCAAAGACGCCTGTACCAATCGCTTTTTGAGTTTCAGAACTAGCGCCACTGGCAATGACTAAAGGAATAACGCCACAGGTAAATGCCAAAGATGTCATTAGGATTGGACGTAAGCGCAATTTAGCGGCTGCAACGGTTGCCTCCACTAAACCCATTCCTTCTTCTCTTAATGCTTTTGCAAACTCAACAATCAAAATGGCATTCTTTGCAGATAGACCAATAATCGTGATCATGCCGACCTTAAAGAAAATATCATTTGGCATACCACGTAACATTACTGCTAAAAAGGCGCCAATCAACCCTAGAGGGACAACTAGCATCACAGAGAATGGAATTGACCAGCTTTCATAAAGTGCTGCCAAGACAAGGAAAACGACTAACATCGACAACAGTAATAAAAACAAGGTTTGTGATTCCGACTGTTTTTCTTCTAGAGAAATCCCAGTCCACTCATAACCCACACCTTTCGGAAGCTGTTTAATCAAATTTTCCATCTCAGTCATGGCTTGTCCTGAAGATACACCTGCTGCTGGACTGCCAGAAATACTCAATGATGGACGACCGTTGTAACGATTGTATTGTTGTGGTGAATGTTGCCAAATGGGTGTAATTATTTCAGACATTGAAACCAATTTACCGCTTTGACTGTTCACTTTAATCTGAAGAATATCTTCAATACTCATGCGTGATTTGGAATCAAGCTGCACTATGACTTGCTGCATGCGGTCTTGATTTGGAAAGTCATTGATGTACATCGAACCCATTGAGGTTGAAATAATATCGGTCACATCACTGAAATTAACACCTAATGCCTGCAATTTATCTCTATCAATTTTAAGCTGTACAGAACTGCCATCTGGCAAACCTTCAGGATAGACCTCCGCCACGATTTTACTTTGTGCTGCTAATGCTAAAAGCTGATCTTGCGCTTCTCTTAAAGCAGGCATGCCAATATTGCCACGATCTAATAATCTCAGTGAAAAACCAGATGAGTTACCTAATTCATCAATGGCTGGTGGTAACACAGACATGGTTTGACCTTCTGAACTTTCAGCCATCGCTATATTTGCATTATTCACGACTTCTTGTGCCGTAATAGTACGCTCTTCGAATGGCAATAGATTAGTAAAATACATCGCTGTATTCTGACCAGAACCACTAAAACCAAAACCTAAGACTGCCATATTGTCTTTAATACCCGTTTCTTGGTCTAAATGATTTTGAAACTCAGCAACGACTTTACGGGTACGTTCTTGAGTTGCATCCGCAGGAAGCTGAATTGAAGTCATAAACCACCCCTGATCTTCTTCTGGCATAAACGCAGTCGGAACGTGTTTAAAACTAAAAATCAGCACAATGACAATGCCTAAGAAACATAACATTGCGAGGGTTTTATGTTTAATTACTTTAAATAAACTACGTTCGTAGCGATTGTTCAGCTTCTCAAAACTGCGATCAAACCATGCAAAAACACCTTTTTTCTGATGGTCTTGATCAATCGGTTTTAACATTGTTGCACATAACGCAGGGGTTAATGTCAATGCAAGGAAAGCTGAGAATAAAATGGAAACTGACATGGTAATGGTGAATTGGCGATAGATAATCCCCACCGAGCCTGACGCCAATGCCATCGGCAAGAATACAGCGGCTAACACTAAGGTAATACCAATAATCGGATTGGTAATTTCCTTCATGGCTTTAGATGTGGCTTCAACTGGAGATAAACTTTCTGTCGCCATAATTCGTTCAACATTCTCAATGACCACAATCGCATCATCGACAATAATCCCAATCGCAAGCACCATGCCGAACATGGTCAGCACATTAATCGAAAAACCTGCAAGTAGCATGACTGAAAATGTGCCAAGCAATGCAATCGGTGCAACGATCGCTGGAATTAAGGTGTATCGAACATTATGTAAGAAAATAAACATGACAATAAAAACTAAAGCCATAGCTTCAAGCAATGTCATGATTACTTTTTCAATCGAAACTTTTACAAAAGGTGCAGTGTCGTAAGGTATAGAGAATTTCATACCATCAGGCAATGCTAGACTTAATTGTTCAATTTTTGCTTTTACACCCTCTGCAGTCTTAACAGCATTGGCACCAGGACTCATTTGTATCGCCACAGCTGTAGAGGCTTTACCATTTTCTAAAATCGCAAAGTTATACATTTGCGCACCAATTTCGACACGAGCAACATCCGATAATCGAACAATGGCACCATTTTGTTGAGCACGTAAACTAATGTTCTTGAATTGCTCTACAGTTTCTAATTGACCTTGAGCAGTCAAAGGAATGGTGATTTGTTGCCCCTTCAACGCAGGAACATCACCAATACGACCCGGTGATATCGGCAAGTTTTGGTTTTGGATGGCTGTATTCACATCTTGAATACTCAATCCATAAGAGACCAAGCGGTCTGGATCGACCCAAATTCGCATGGCTTTCTCAGCACCAAAGTTTTGGACTTTACCAACACCTTCGACCCGTTTTAATTCTTCAATTACATAGCGAGTCATATAGTCACTGACATCAATTTCACTATATTTGCCATTTGGTGAACTCAACCCCACCATCATTAAAAAACCAGATGATGCAGCATCAACCATCAGCCCCTGTTGTCGAACTGTTTGGGGTAGGCGCGACTCAATGGCTTTAATTTTGTTTTGTACATCAACTTGTGCCAGTTCTACATCTGTGCCTGGTTTAAAGGTTGCGGTGATTGTTGCTGTTCCAGAACTATCCGAACTTGAACTGTAATACAGTAAGTTCTTGACACCTGACATTTCCCGCTCAATCAATGTCACAACACTATCATTCAGTGTCTTTGGGGTAGCACCTGGATAGATTGCAGTAATACTGATCTGTGGTGGCGCAACACTCGGAAATCTTGCAATAGGTAACTTGGGAATACTGAGTACACCTAACAAAATAATAAATAAAGCGATCACCCATGCAAAAACAGGACGCTTAATGAAAAATTGAGACATTATTTCTTGCCTCCACTTTCCTGAGTATTTGTAGGTTGCCACTGCTTAATTTTTAGTTTTTGCTCAGGCTGTATACGATCAGCGCCTTCAACAATAACTTTTTCGCCTGCTTGTAATCCTTGTGTTACTACATAGCTATTTTGATAACGTTGACCAAGCTGAATAGGCTTGCTTTGCGCTAAACCTTTTTGATTAACAATCGTAACATTGGCTTTACCATTAATATCATGTTGAATCGCTTGTTCAGGTACTAACAGCGCATTTTCAACTTGAGCTCGGCTCATATTGACTCGAACATACATGCCTGGCAAAAGTTTTTGATTTTGATTATTGACTAGAATACGAATCGTGACATCACCCGTGTCAGGATCAACTTTAGTATCTGAAAATAGGATTTCACCTGTGACATTATAAGGTTTACCCTGACTATTCAGGATTTCAACCGTATGTTTGATGTTTGACACGTCACCTTGCTGCAAAGCTTCCTGTAGCTTTTCATAATCACTAATTGATTGCTTTACATCGACGTAGACTTTATTAATCTGTTGTATTACGGCCATCGCATTGCTATCGCCTTGACCAACCAATGCACCTTCAGTCACTAAGATTTCACCAATCGTTCCTGAGATGGGTGCTGTGACAGTGGCATATTTAAGATTGAGCTGCTGTCTACTTAACATAGCTTGCATTTGCGCCACATCGGCTTTTGCTTTTTTATAATCTGCTTCCGTATTGTTGTATTCCTGCTGACTAACCGCATTTACTTTTACCAATTCAGTGTAGCGTTTTAACAGCACCTGCAAACGTGTCACCTCAGCTTGTGCACGGTTTAAAGTAGCTTGATTGCTTTTTACATCTGCCTGAAAGATTTCAGAATTTAATTTAAAAAGTGGTTGACCTGCTTGCACATAAGAGCCTTGTTTAAAAAGCACTTTATCAACAATTCCACCTACTTGCGGACGAATTTCAGCAATCCGGTAAGCTGTAACACGGCCGGGAAGATTTTCAATTACATTCATAGATTGCGGTAATACAGTGATGGTACTGACCACCACCGGCGGCATTTCTGCTGCGGACTGTTCAGCATCTTTGGATTGTGTACAGCCGATCAAAAGTACAGTTGTAATAAGTATTGAACTTATTAAATGATGACATGTTTGCATGTTTTTTCAGAGAGAGTTTTAGATGCTACTATTTTGAAATAGCAGTGTTTATGAATTGCTAATGTTATGTGGAGATTGTGTGGAGAAAACTGTTAAATGGGAAGTAATTTTAATTTGGCTGAAACTATTATTAATAATAAACACTTGATTTTGTTAAGCTAAATTATTGTTTTATAATAACTTTATTAATATTGGTTGATTGAGAAACCTGTTGGAAGTTTTAGATATATTTCATACTATTCTTTATATGAGTTATCTATTTAAAAAGAAGTAATAAAGAAGCTAATGGATCATTTTGAAGTAGAAGTTTTAAAACAAGCTGCTTCGTAATTCTTCAATAAATACGAAGCATATTTTAGTAAATTTAATTCTCTATTTATAATTTTTTCTTTTTTATTAATATTTTGAAAATTTTATTAAAACTTGCAACCCAATCAGCTTGGTCAGTATGCATGTGCTTCATGGCTCTTTTTTGATTGAAGTTAGTCTTGCAAATATCGAACCATTTTTTTGTTCCTTTTTTCCCCTCAATTGCTTCACAAATCATGGTTATATTTTTTTCATTAAGCATCTCTTTGGTAATAAATAGAAAAAAACAAAATGCTTCATTATTTTTGTTATTTTTCTTAATATCAATAAGGTAAAGATGATCATGAAATTCGGCTAACTCTAACTTTAAAAACAAAAGTAATCTTCCAACGTCATCGTTAATCCAAGTATTATGAATAGGGAATTTAACGATGGGCTTTATCTGTAAAAGTGAAAAGGTGTCTGAAAGATTTCCACTTTGATCAATGCAAGATACTTTAGTTAATTTAGTAGAATCTTTTTTAGCTTCAATGTTTTTTAAACTACTAAATATAAGAGCAAGATCATCTACATCTAGTTTATTCGGTTTTTTTTCTGAATTTTCAGATTTTGTAGGTTTATTCTTTCTATTGCCATAACGGTTGCCTGATGATTCTTCATCTTTATTTTCATTTTTTTCTTTACTTTCAATATATTGTATATTTGATTCAGTTTCAATTACTTCTTCAATAATCTCAATATCGAAGTCAGTAAAATCTACTGAAATATCAGTCTGTTTTTTATTTTCACCTCTGTTGTGAGATGGGTCTTCTTGGGTGTTGATACGAGTGTTATTGCGTTTTTTTTTGTTTCGACCTTGTCTATGAACTTTATCTTTATCAATGGTTTCTATCTGTTCCTCTGATTCTGTTACAGGTGCATAAGCTACTATAGGAAAATCAGCAATAGGAGAAACTTTAGATACGTGTGTAATTAAAAATCGTTTTCCATTTTCAAGCCAAATACCTTCGGCAGTTAAGCTCATTGTTGTTGAATGCGGAGGAATTACACTAGGAAATCTAGATGGATATGGCTTTCCAGTTTTATCGAGTTTTATGTCATTTAACGAATTTCGTATATTTAGCACTTTTTCTTGGGTGTTTTTGTTTAGTGCTAGATTTGCCAAAAATGTGATCGCTTCTTTTCCTATGGTTTTAACCATATTTTTTTTCAGTACAACAGATATTTTTTCAACATTTTCAACATTTTCAACATTTTCAACATTTTCAACATTTTGAATTTCATATTTTTCTAAAAATAAATCAACTATATGTGAAATACTGTAATTTTCATTGATGATATGGCCTCTAATGTCCTTTCTTGCAGGGATATAAAAAGCATGGAGTGAATGAATACAACTTGTAAGTACTTCGATATTATCATTTGATTTTAAAATACAATATTTACTCATTAAAAATGGGTAATATCTAAAAGGCACATTTGCACTGTATTCATTTTTAGGAATGAATATTTTTTCATTATATAAGTAGTATTCGTCTGAATCAGGAATCTTAGCATCAAATCTAATGATCTTTGGTTCGTTAATGGAAAAATCAAACTCAAAATTAACTGTTCTCAGACAGTTATTAAAAGAGAATTTTCTTCCCTCTATTCGTGTTTGGCCTTTCCATATTGTGCCAATTTGTACTGTATCCAAATCTCGAAAAGTGACATCATATTTGTTGTAAGAATTTTCAGATACATTTAAACGATTAGGGTTTGCCGCATCAAGCTCAACAAGTAGAACTTCAATTAATATATTGTCAGATTCAGAACTCGAATTTAACTTTAAACAACTATATAGGTAGACAACTCGTTCGATTTCATCATCAGGAAATGAGTCAATAGAGGTCATATCAGAATATACTCTAATAAAGGTTATTATAAAAAAGAAATTATGAGTTATTAATAGTCTATTTTTATATATTTGACTAGCTTCTATTTTTGTAAACTAGCTTTTATTTTTGTAAGTGACACCCGCCACCGACTAAGGCAACCGCAGAAGCTGTATGGTGCGGTGCACGAAATGG
>OERO01000162.1_pt1 | contig 17629 bp, 15 predicted proteins | sample 1540041 | NCBI WGS metagenome assembly OERO01 (sample SAMEA3891234, study PRJEB23780) | metagenome | biome: terrestrial biome; feature: animal house; material: water of meat washing | place: Italy | collected 2015-05-12
CATGCCACCTCATTGCGCCGGCTGGATGCCGTTATTTTCACCGGCGGGATCGGCGAGAACTCGGCCTTTATCAGAAAGCTGGTATGCGAACGACTTCAGGTATTTGGCGTAGCGATCAGCGAGCCGTTTAACCAGCGTCCCAATAGCGAGGGCTGCCGGGTAATTTCGGCGGCAGAGTCCATGGTGCTGGCGGCGGTTATTCCCACCAATGAAGAGAAAATGATCGCGCTGGATGCCATTCGTCTGGGGCAGCAGGTTCGTCAGGCCGAGTGCGTCTGACATCTTCCACTGTAGTGTCATGAGTAGTGAATGAGGTTTATTTGATGAAAGTTGATATGCAATTGGATCAGGATAAATTCCGTCAGGCATGGCAAGGGTTTGCCGGTGAAAACTGGAAGCACGAGATCAACGTCCGTGATTTTATCCAGCAGAACTACACCCCCTATGAAGGTGACGAACAGTTTTTAGCAGATGCCACCGAAGCGACCACCACTTTGTGGAACAAGGTGATGGAGGGGATCTGCATTGAGAATGCCACCCACGCACCGGTCGATTTTGATACCAATATTGCCACGACCATTACTGCCCACGGGCCGGGTTATATCGAGCAGGGGCTGGAAAAAATCGTTGGCCTGCAAACCGACAAGCCCCTTAAAAGAGCGCTGCACCCGTTTGGCGGCGTAAATATGATCCGCAGCTCTTTTGAAGCATATGGCCGGGAGATGGATCCCGAATTTGAATATACCTTCAGCGAATTGCGCAAAACCCATAACCAGGGCGTGTTCGACGTCTACTCTCCCGAGATGTTGCGCTGCCGAAAATCGGGAATTTTGACCGGTTTGCCGGATGGTTACGGCCGTGGTCGCATTATCGGAGATTATCGTCGGGTCGCGCTCTATGGCATAGATTATCTAATCCGTGAGCGGGAGCTGCAGTTTGCCGATCTGCAACCGGCGCTCGAGCGGGGAGAGCAGCTGGAGCAGGTGATCCGCCAGCGCGAGGAGCTGGCCGAGCACAAGCGGGCACTGGTGCAGATCAAGCAGATGGCGGCCAACTACGGCTTTGACATCTCCGGGCCGGCACGCACTGCCCAGCAGGCAGTCCAGTGGCTCTACTTTGCCTATCTGGCGGCGGTGAAGTCGCAAAATGGCGGGGCCATGTCCCTCGGTCGTACCGCCACCTTCCTCGACATCTATATCGAGCGGGATCTGAAGGCGGGGCTTATCAGCGAGCAGGATGCCCAGGAGCTGGTCGATCACTTCATCATGAAGATCCGCATGGTACGTTTCCTGCGTACCCCCGAGTTTGACTCCCTCTTCTCCGGCGACCCCATTTGGGCCACCGAGGTGATCGGTGGCATGGGGCTGGATGGTCGCACCCTGGTGACCAAGAACTCCTTCCGCTACCTCCACACCCTCAAGACCATGGGGCCGGCGCCCGAGCCCAACCTCACCATCCTCTGGGCGGAAGGGCTGCCGCGGGCCTTCAAGACCTATGCGGCCCGCGTCTCCATCGATACCTCATCCCTGCAGTATGAGAACGATGACCTGATGCGCACCGACTTCGAGAGCGATGACTACGCCATCGCCTGCTGCGTGAGCCCCATGGTGATCGGCAAGCAGATGCAGTTCTTCGGTGCCCGCGCCAACCTCGCCAAGACCCTGCTCTATTGCATCAACGGCGGGGTGGACGAGAAGCTGAAGATCCAGGTCGGCCCGAAAGTGGCGCCCATCATGGACGAGGTGCTGGATTACGAGACCGTCATGGCCAGCCTCGACAGCTTTATGGATTGGCTGGCGGTGCAGTACATCAGCGCGCTCAACCTTATTCACTACATGCACGACAAGTACAGCTACGAGGCCTCGCTGATGGCGCTGCACGATCGCGACGTCTATCGCACCATGGCCTGCGGCATTGCCGGTCTGTCGGTGGCGGTCGATTCGCTGGCGGCCATCAAGTACGCCAGGGTCAAGCCGGTGCGCGATGCTGACGGGCTGGCGGTCGATTTCGTGATTGAGGGGGAGTATCCCCAGTACGGCAACAACGACGAGCGGGCCGACTCCATCGCCTGCGATCTGGTCGAGCGCTTCATGAAGAAGATCCAGGCGCTGCCGACCTACCGCAATGCGGTGCCGACCCAGTCGATCCTGACCATCACCTCCAACGTGGTCTATGGCCAGAAGACCGGCAACACCCCGGATGGCCGCCGCGCCGGTGCCCCGTTTGCCCCGGGGGCCAACCCGATGCACGGTCGGGATCGCAAGGGGGCGGTCGCTTCGCTCGCCTCGGTGGCCAAGCTGCCGTTCAAATATGCCAAGGACGGGATCTCCTACACCTTCTCCATCGTGCCGGGGGCGCTCGGCAAGGAGCCGGCCAATCGCGAGAACAATCTGGTGGGGCTGATGGATGGCTACTTCCATCATGAGCGGGATGTGGAAGGGGGTCAGCACCTCAACGTCAACGTGATGAACCGCGAGATGCTGCTGGATGCCATCGAGAATCCGGACAAGTACCCCAGCCTGACCATCCGGGTCTCCGGCTATGCGGTGCGCTTCAACGCCCTGACCCGCGAGCAGCAGCAGGATGTCATCTCCAGAACCTTCACCAACATGATCTGATTGATGTGCCCGGAGTGAGCGGGTTTGCTCCGGGCTGACCACTTATATGAAATCAAGGAGAAAGCTAAAGATGCGACAGGTTATCAGTACCAAAGCGGCACCGGGTGCCATCGGCCCCTATGTGCAGGGCGTTACCTTAAGCAGCGTGACCGGCAACATGATCTTCACGTCGGGCCAAATCCCGCTGGATCCGGTGAGTGGCGAGATCCCGGAGAGCATCGAGGCGCAGACCCTGCGTTCGTTGCAAAACGTTCAGGCGATTATCGAAGCGGCAGGCGGCCAGGTGCGCAACATCATCAAGACCACGGTGTTTGTCTCGGATCTGAACGACTTTGCTGCGGTGAATCAGGTCTACAACGACTTCTTCACCGAGCACGATGCCATGTATCCGGCGCGCTCTTGCGTGGAAGTGGCCCGCTTGCCGAAGGATGTGAAGATCGAGATAGAGGCGATTGCTGCGCTGTAACCCCATCGGGAGTGTGTCAGCAAGCCAAAACAGAGCGGCTGCCAATGGCAGCCGCTTTTGTCTATATGGTCATCGGGCAGATCAGGCGATCCGTTCGATACGAGCCATGTAGAAGCCGTCGAAGCCGGTCTCGGACGGGCTCACGGTGTGATCGTCACGCAGACGGAAGTTTTCGTTGGCGGCGAGGAACTTGTCCACCTGCTGGCGGTTCTCCTCGGGCAGGATGGAGCAGGTTGCATAGACCAGCAGGCCGCCGACTTTCACCATCTGGCTGTAACGCTGCAGGATCTCTTCTTGCAGCGCGACCAGCACCGGCAGACGCTCGGCGGTATCACGCCACTTGGCATCCGGATTGCGCTTGAGTACGCCAAGACCGGAGCAGGGCACGTCCAGCAGTACGCGGTCGGCGCTCTCTTTGAGGCGCTTGACGGTCTTGCTGCTGGTGATGACCCGGGTCTCCACGTTGTGGGCACCGGCGCGACGAGCGCGTTGCTTGAGGTTCTCCAGCTTCCACTCTTCCACATCCATTGCCAGCAGACGGCCTTTGCCCTGCATCATGGCGGCGATATGCAGGGTCTTGCCACCGGCACCGGCGCAGGCGTCGATAACGCGCATGCCTGGGGCAACTTCCAAAGCGGCAGCAACCAGCTGGGAGCCTGCGTCCTGCTGTTCGAAGCAACCATCGGCAAAGGCCTTGGTGCGGAACAGGGCGGCGTCGGAGGTGACCTGCAGGGCAGTCTCCACACCTTCAACCGGAATGGTGGTGACCTGCTCTTTGGCCAGAATGGCTTGCAGCTCATCACGGGTGCACTTGAGGGTGTTGACCCGCAGGTAACGCTTGGGCATCCAGGCCAGGGCGGCACGCTCGGCAGGCCAGGCTTCACCCAGCTGCTCGCTACCCAGTTTCTCCAGCCAGCTCGGGCAACCATCCATCAATACCGGGTTCTTCTTCGCCTCGGTCAGACGGCGGCGGAATGCCTCTTCATTGAAGCGATCCAGGGTCGGGTGGTTGGGCTGGGCAATTTTGTGGAAGGCGTGCCAGCTGTGCAGCAGCGGCCAGACATTCTTTTCGGCCTGACGCACCTGAATACCGGTGAGGAAACAATAGAGGCTGAGACGGCGCAGCAGGTCGCCGGTGACCAGGGCAATCCTTGCCTGTTCTTGCGGTTTGAGTTCGATGCCGGAGAAGTGACGGGCATAAGCGCGGTCGAGGGTAAGACCCTGACCGAGCACATCGTCAACAATGGCAACGACCAGATCCCCGAAACGGGGCAACAGTGGGGATTTGAGCATGAGATTAACCTTGGCCAGATAAAGATGAACCGCACCTTTGTGAAGAGGGGCAGTTCTAAAATTGACAAATCCGCGCAATGATAGGGGTTAGACGGGGTTGGCGCAACACTCCCCATGGGTGAGTGGCTGAAACAGTGGCGCCGGGCTTTTTGATTCGGCGGGATAATGATGCCGGTAATGGTTCAAAAAAGTGCATGACTACAAGGATGACAAAGATGCATGTGACCAGTAAGTGTTCGTTGGCCTTGTTGGTGGCCAGTTTGTTGGGGTCAACCAGCCTGATGGCCAGCGAGTGGAGCACGGTAGCCGCCAGAGCGACTGCGGAGCAAGGTTATGAGGTGCGGGCCAATCAGTTTCGGGTGGCCAAGGTGCCGCTCGACTATTTTGCCGGGCTGCAAGCCGGGGCGAGTGAGCTGACCCTGCCGCTGCCCGATGGGGGGGAGGTCACCTTTGCTCTGGAAGCCTACGACTTGCTGCCTGCAGATCTCGCCGCCAAGTATCCGCAGATCCGCACCTTCAAGGGTCACAACCCGGCGCATCCGATAGAGACGGGGCGCTTCGATCTGGGGCCGCAAGGTTTCCACGCCATGTTCAGCCATCAGGGCAGGATGGTGTTTGTCGATCCGCTGCGCAATGCCGAAGGTTACGCCATCTATTACCAGCAGGATGCCCATAGTCGATTGGAAGAGGCTGCAGATGAGGTGATAGGGCCCAAGCTCAGCAAACTGGTGCGCAAGGTGCAAGTGGATGGCAATGTTCGCAAGCGCTACGTCATCGCCATTTCGGCGACAGGAGAATTTACCCAATACCACGGTGGCTCCAAAGCGCTTACCATGGCGGCGATTGCGACCTTGCTCAACCGCGTCAATCAGGTCTATCAACGGGATGTGGGCGCCGAATTCGTGCTGGCCAGTGGCAATGACAACCTGATCTTTACCGATCCGGCCAGCGACTTGTTTGCCAATGATAATTCGGATGCGCAGACCAATATCGGGGTACAGGCTTATTACTTTACCAATATGCAGCTCGGTAATTTTGATATCGGCCATGTCCTGAATACCAATGGCGGCGGTCTGGCCGGATTGGCAGTGCTCTGCACCAATCAGAAGTCTGGTGGGATGTCGGGTTCACCCACACCGGTGGGAGATGCCTTCTTCGTTGACTATGTGGCTCATGAAATTGGCCACCAGTTTGGTGCCGATCATACCTTCAACGGCACTACCGGGAGTTGCGGTGCTGGTACCCGGGTTGCGAGTCAAGCCTATGAGCCTGGTAGTGGCAGCTCCATCATGGCCTATGCCGGTATTTGTGGTGATGAGAATATCCAGACTCACAGCGACCCCTATTTTCATAGCAAGTCCATCGAGCAGATGCGTGCGCACATGGCGACCGTATCGACTTGTGGAACCACACTCGCGTTGAGCAATAATGCCCCGCAGGCAGCTGCAGGGGGGGACTATGTGATCCCTGCCAATACGGCCTTTATGTTAAAAGGGGCTGGTGGAGATCTGGATAATGATTCTCTGCTCTACAACTGGGAGCAGATCGATCTGGGTACTGAATCGAGTAGTGCCGCCACCATGATTGACGATGGCTCCCGGCCGCTGTTTCGTTTTGTCTCTCCCACGGCATCGCCGGAGCGGATCCTGCCGAGTTTGCCATCCCTGCTCTCCGGCACGCTTGCCAAAGGAGAGGCCTGGCCGACTACCAACCGGGATCTCAATTTCAGACTGACGGTGCGTGATGGTCAGGGTGGCGTTGCCAGTGATGACATGAAAGTGCAAGTGATCAATACCGGTGCGGCATTTCGCATCACCAACCCGTTTTACGGGGTGACTCTCACTCCGGGGGCCAGTCAGGCCGTAGCATGGGATGTGGCGGGCACAACTGTGGCGCCGATCAGTTGCAGCAAGGTGGACATCTCGGTGACTCAGGATGAGGGCGTAAGCTGGACAATGCTTGCCGCCGGACAACCCAATAACGGCGCAGCAACGGTAACGTTGCCTGCCGATCTCACCAGCAGCGTCAGGCTGAAAGTGGCATGCAGCGACAATATCTTCTTTGCCATCAGTCCCCTTAAATTGCCTCTGGTGCAAGGTGGCTCGACTTCAGGTGGCGGCGGTGGTGGTGGGGCGCTCGGATTGTGGACGCTGGCTCTGGCGCTGCTCGGCTGGCAACGGAGGCGCACATGAAGGGAGTCCCTCTGTTGCTGCTTGTCATGCTCGGCGGTTGTCAGGCCGATGCCAGCACGCTGGAACAGGAGCTGAGTGCAAACCTCGCCAGGCAGGATTACCGCCTGATAGTGATAGCCGGGCGGGGAGAGTTCGCCCCCGGTATTGCAGCCGAGCAGCAGGCAGAGGCCAAGGCGCGCTGTGGCAAGCGTTATCTGGATGGATTGGGCGATGTGATAAGGCCCGGTCAGCAAGAGATACATGCCAAGTTGAGTGCTTACGCCAGCGAGTATAACCAGCGTATGGTGATTCATTGCCCAATAGCATCGGGCGCTGGCAAGCAGTAATACACCAACGAACCAATCCAAATGGAGGGGATATTCATCCCCCTATCTATCCGTGAAGGCGCCAATGGCGCCTTCACTTTTTTCCGTTGTTGAATGGGGCCAGTCTGTATTGCCTGAGATGGGGAGCGCGGGTGTAGCACGATTTTTCAGCGTGACAGAAGTTTTGTGCGAATTTTCTTTTCTGTCTGTCACGCAGATCGTCAATTGACGCTGCACCATACTTGTTGTCACCAAGGTAGGGCAAGGAGGCTCTATGAAGCATGGCATTGCGGTGATTATCACCAGTTTGTCTGTTCAGGTTGCAGCAGAACCACAGTGGACCTTCATGGATGAAAACTTGGAAAGGGGAGGGGTCTATGATGTGCGAGCTGAAAAGGTCAGAGTGGTGGTTCCTGACAAGCCTTTTGAACCCGGGCATCTCGCCAGTGTATTGACCTTGCCATTGCCGGATGGCACTACGGTGCAGTTTGATGTTCATCCCAATGCCTTGCTCCCGGAGCCTTTGGCCCAGCGCTACCCTTCTATCAATACTTACAGTGGGAAGGCTATCGATCGGGCGGCGGATACAGGCCGATTTGATGTCACCATACATGGTTTTCACGGTATGTTTACCCATCAGGGGCGTACCTTTTATGTCGATCCGCTTCAGGACGGTTTCTCTTATGCCGTTTATGAACAGCAAGATGCCTGGCGGCGACAGGATGTGGATCAGGTGATTGATCCTCATGGTATCGAGCGTGAGCGAGCTGTGCTGGTCGATGGCAATTTGCGCAAGCGCTACACCATCGCCATCTCGGCAACCGGGGAATATACCCAGTATCACGGTGGTACCAAGGTTGCAGCACTCTCGGCCATTGCAACACTGCTTAATCGGGTCAATGAAGTCTATCGCCGTGATGTGGGGGCCGAGTTTCAGCTTGCAGCTGATACGGATAATGTGATTTTCACCGATCCTGCGACGGATCCTTTCACCAACTCGACCCAGGATATCGCCATCAACCAGACCCAACAGGGGGTGTTGCTCAATCCTTCTTTTGATCTGGGCCATCTGCTGGCGACATCAGGCGGCGGGGTGGCGACCCTGAGATCTTTATGCAACCCTTTCAGCCGTTCACGGGGCATGACCGGAGGCTCACAGCCTATCGGTGATGCATTCTTTATTGATTATGTGGCTCACGAATTGGGGCACCAGCTGGGGGCAGAGCACTCCTTCAATGGCATGGCCGACAGTTGTGCCACGGGTCGCAAGGCTAGCTCAGCCTGGGAACCGGGCAGTGGCTCGACCATCATGGCCTATGCCGGGATCTGTGGTGAGGAGAATCTGCAGGTTAACAGCACACCTTTCTTTCACAGCAAGTCGATCGAGCAGATGCGGGCTCTGATGGCCTCTCTGCCCTCCTGCGGCACCGACCTGGCGCTTGCCAATAACGCGCCGGTTGTGGATGCGGGGGGCGATAGGGTGATCCCCGCCAATACGCCTTTCACTCTTGTCGGTAGTGCGCTGGATCTGGATGGTCATCCCCTCAGTTACACCTGGGAGCAGGTTGATCTTGGCAATGCATCCTACAGCGTGGCAACCATGGTGGATGATGGAACCCGCCCGCTGTTTCGCTTTGTTTCACCAACATCGGATCCCCGTAGAACATTGCCCGCCATGAGCTCTCTGATATCGGGTGTCTTGGCCAAAGGAGAGGCGTGGCCTGCGACCAATCGCAATCTCCAGTTCCGCCTTACCGTACGTGATGGTCAGGGGGCGGTGAGCAGTGATGAAATGGTGGTTCAGGTGATCAATACCGGCGCGGCATTTGCCATCACAGCTCCGCAGATCGGCGCCATGGTGGCGGGTAGCACTCAGCTAGTGACATGGAATGTTGCCGGGACCGATCAGCCTCCTATCAATTGTCCCAGCGTGGATTTGGCACTGACACAGAATGGTGGTTCTACTTGGACTACGCTGGCAAGCGGGCTTGCCAATAACGGTTCGGCCAGTGTGGTGTTGCCTGCACCGTTGACCAGCACGGCCAGGCTGAAGCTGGCATGCAGCAATAATATTTTTTTCTCTATCAATGGGATAAAAGGTAATGCGTCGGCCACGACGGAGAGTGCAACCGTGATCAACAATAACAGTGCGGGTGGCGGCGGTGGTGGTGGCGCTGTGAGTCTTATCGTGATCCTCCTGATGGGAGGGGCAGCCGGATGGCGCAGGTATTACGGTTAGCCGTCAGTTTGCTGTTTCTATATATCTGCGCAGCGCCTGTTGTGGCCGCATCACTGACCGAGGCAATAGATGAAAGTCTTGCTGCTCAGGATTATCGGCTCATCGTGCGTGGCGGGCGCGGCGGTATGGCTCCGGGGGTTGTGGAGTCATTGCAAGCAGAAGCGAGAACCCGGTGCGGAGTCCGTTATCTGAAAGGGTTCGGTGATGTGATTGAGATGGGTAAGGAGTCGGAGTTTGAGCAGCGGATTGACTATGCCACCCGATATAACCGACAGATGCTGGAAAGGTGCATGCCGGAGGCGATTTCAAGGCCGTAGTGGCTGTTCAACAACGGCGTGTAAATCGGCATGATTGGAGTTATAACTCTAATATTCCAAACATAGTGATAGCCTCATGGGAATGATTCGATGACTCACATATGAGCCCCCATATACTTTTTTTGGAGTTTTAACTCTATTAAAAAGAACTGCTGAAAATGCTAACAAAATGAGCTGTTTATAAACTTTAACTCACTAACCTTATGATTTTAAATGAAATAAAATTCATTTAATTTTTATTGAAAAAGTTGAGTTGTGATTTGTGTCACGTTATTCTCGCCGGCTGTTCAGTCAGGTGATTAATAATGATGAAGTTCACAATAAATGCAATCTCAGTTGTCATCGCAATGTCAGCCAATATCGCGCTGGCATCCCCATGGCATATGGTCGAAGCACACAATAGGCAGGCGGCTGATACAGTCACAACTAGTGCCTATACCAGCTTTAAGGTCGATGAAGAGTTTATTCAAAATCTGCGTGCTGGCGATACGCTGATTACTTTGCCATTACCAAATGGTGGAATGGTGCAATTTGAAGTGCAGCCCTCGTCGGTGTTGCCACCTGCATTGGCCGCCAAGTATCCGGATATCATGACCTTTAAAGGCCATGAAGTGGGCAATGAAAATAATACCGGCAGTTTTGATATTTCCCCACGTGGTTTTAATGGCATGTTTATGCACCAAGGGGAGCAGGTGTTTATTGATGTTCAACGTAGTGGTCTTTATTCTGTTTATTACAAGAAAAATGTAAAACCGCGAAAAAATGGGCATCATGAAGAGCTGATGCAGAATAATACAAGTGAGCATGAAAGTGAAAAAAAGCGCTCATTGTTAGATAGTGCAACTAAGCAAGCAGCACAAAAATATAACTTTCCTGGAATAAAAACATATCGGATTGCGATATCTACCACTGGAGAGTACACCACCTCATTTCATGATAAAATAGGTGCGTTGTCATCTATTGTAACATTGCTGGCTCGAGTCAATGAGATATATGAGCGTGATCTCGGTATAAAATTTATCTTGGCTGATGGCAATGATAATATTATTTTTGACGATCCGGACACAGATCTTTTTTTTAATGGAACTAATAAAGACCGCACATTTACCACGCCTACAATAGACCGTGATGATGCACATCGAAATGAGCTTGTTCAACTGTTGGCTCAAAGAGAAGCCGATCCTGCGAAAAAGTTAGGTGAGTTTGATATTGGCCACGTGCTGATGACGACCAATTATTCTGGCTTGGCATGGGGGACGCTGTGCGCAGCTCCAAATCTGGATTATTTCGGGAATCAGTCCCCTGGTCGAAACTTGCGATCTAATGCAATGAGTGGAGCCGGTAATGGCAGCTCGGGAGCGGGAATCGCAGAGATCGATGCGATGTTTGTCGATACCTTTGCCCATGAAGTGGGTCATCAGCTCGGTGCAGAGCATATCTTTAATGTCGACCAAGGCGGACGTGTAGCTAATTCCGCTTGGGAGGTTGGTAGCGGTGCGACCATCATGGGTTATCCGGGCAGAGTTGGCATGGGGTCACAAAATCTGCAATCTAAAACGACGGGTTATTTTCATAGCAAGTCCATTGAGCAGATGCTTGCTGTGCTAGTCAGCCGGCCAGATAATTGTGGCGTTGTTGAGCCTATGATCAAGCAAGATATTGATGTGAATATCTCGCCAGCATCGCAATCAAAAGTTATTCCTGTTAGAACTGCATTTTCACTCACAGGGATTGGTTCCGGTGAAGATGGAATGACCTTTACCTGGGAACAGGTTGATATTGGTCGGGCGACTGAGAGTGCATCTGATATATACTATGGGAAATTGAGCGATGGACCCTTATATCGTTTTGTGGCGCCTGCAACGTCTCCTGAACGTCACTTTCCTTCTTTAGCGACTCAGCTAAGGGGATATGAACGATTTATGTTGCAACAGCCTGAGCTAATAAAAGATGAAGAGAAGGGCGATCCATGGGTCAATGTACCGCGTACTCTGAATTTCCGTTTGGTGGCCCGTGATGGAAAAGGCGGTGGTGCCTATGATGAGACCTCGGTCGAGGTGGTCGATACAGGTTCACAAACCTTCAAGATATTGCCAGCCCCTGACCAGCGTATTCTGGTTGGCAGCCCGACCACAGTGAACTGGCAAGTAGCTGGAACCGACGGTGGCCGCATCAACTGTCAGCGGGTCGATATCAGTTATAGCAACGATGAAGGCAAGAGTTGGCAGCCGCTGGTCAATGGCGTGAACAACAATGGCGCCCATGAGGTGACCATTCCGGCCAATGCTGGCAGCGCTGTTCGCCTCAAGCTGGCCTGTAGCGACAATATCTTCTATGCCATTACGCCAAAACTGGCGACCAAGAGCAGTGATACACCGGCTCCCCAGCCTGAAAGCAATGGCGGCGGCGGTGGCGGCGGTTCGACCGGTCTGTTCGCGCTGTTGGGCCTTGGTATCGCTGCGCTGCTGCGTCGTCGTGAGATCATGAGCTACTAAACCAGATAACCCAAGGGTGAGATTACCCATCTTTGGTAAATTGATAAACCAAGCGAAGAGGCGTTAGCCTCTTCGCTTTTTTTGTATGGTTTACAAGGTCGCTTTATCGAGCGCACAATGCCTGCGTCACTCTCTTGATGGTCGTGGAACCATTATTTATTTGAAGGAAAATCAAGATGATGGATGTTGCTGATCTGCGCCGTGAATACTCCCGTGGCGGGCTGCACCGGGCCGATCTGCCGGCCGAGCCGCTGGCGCTGTTCGAGAAGTGGTTGGCGCAGGCTTGTGAGGCCAAACTGACCGATCCCACCGCCATGGTGGTGGCGACGGTGGATGCCGATGGTCAGCCCTGGCAGCGCACCGTGCTGCTCAAGCACTACGACGCCCAGGGGATGGTCTTTTACACCAACATGGGCAGCCGCAAGGCGCAGCAGCTGGAAGGCAATCCCCGTATCAGCCTGCTCTTCCCCTGGCACACGCTGGACAGACAGGTTCATGTGACCGGTCGGGTGGAGAAGATGAGCACCTTCGAGGTGATGAAGTATTTCCACAGCCGTCCCAAGGATAGCCAGATCGCTGCCTGGGTCTCCAAGCAGTCGACCCGCATCTCGGCCCGCGGCGTGCTGGAGGCCAAGTTCCTCGAGCTCAAGCAGAAGTTTGCCAATGGCGAAGTGCCGCTGCCGAGCTTCTGGGGCGGATTCCGGGTGGTGATCGAGACGGTGGAGTTCTGGCAGGGGGGCGAGCACCGGCTGCACGACCGCTTCTACTACACCCGCGACGGGGATGGCTGGCATATCGAGCGTCTGGCTCCCTGAGCGCGCTATTCAAATCTGTTTTCACAAGGAGTGTGTATGCGTCTGTATGGTGATCTGCGTTCCGGCAACTGTTACAAGGTGTGGCTGCTGGCCCGCTGGCTGGAGCTGCCCCTTGAGTGGGTAGAGGTGGATATTCAGGCGGGGGATACCCGTACCCCCGCATTTCTGGCCATGAACCCCAACGGCAAGATCCCGGTGCTGGAGATGGGCCAAGGCGATGCGCTGGCGGAATCCAACGCCATCCTCTTCTATCTGGCGCAAGGCAGCGCCTTGTGGCCAACCGATCCGCGCCAGCAGGCCGAGGTGCTCAAATGGATGTTCTTTGAGCAGTACAGCCATGAGCCCTACATCGCGGTGGCCCGCTTTATCGTTCACTATCTCGGCCGACCCGAGTCGCAGGAGGCGCGGCTCGACGGGCTGAAAGCCGGTGGCGAGAAGGCGCTGGCGGTAATGGAGCAGCAGCTGAAACAGAGCCCCTACCTGTGCGGTGATGCGCCGACCATCGCCGATATCGCCCTTTATGCCTACACCCACGTGGCAGAGGAGGGGATCTTCTCCCTGCAGGGGTGGCCCGCTATCCGTAGCTGGATCGCCCGTATCGAAGCCCATCCCCGCCATCTGACGCTGCCAGCGGCCTGTCAGGCCAGCTGATGGAACTGCTGATCGAGGCCAGTCTGTGGCAACCGCAGTGGGCTGCGCTGTTGCTGCACTGGCAGCAGCAAGGTCATCGCTGGCAGCTGCTGCTGGGCAAAGAGGCGGCCGCCGCCCTCGATCAAACCGATGCTCCCTGGGCGAGCAGCCCTCCTGACGGGGTGCTCTGCCCGGGGGCCCTGCTGGCTGCCTGGCTCGATGGGGATCTGCTGGCGGATTTTCATGTTGATCCCAGCCGCCAGATCCTGATCAGTGCCTCTACCTCCCTATTGACCCTCGCCAGGGAGCAGGGACTGCTCACCCTTGGCCCTGTGGGGGCCGATCTGCCGCTCACCCCCGAGGCCGATTTGGGCGCCGTGCTCAATCGCCTGCTGGCGCGCCGCGTGACGGTGCCGACCCTGGCTGAGGGGCATTCGCTATCAGGTGTCGTATTGCGACCACTGCAGGCCGACGATGAGCGCGAGATAGTGCGCTACTGCAGCGACGAGGCGCTGGCGCGCTACACCCTCAATATTCCTCACCCCTATCCGCCGGAGGGGGCCCGCGACTGGCTGGCGCTCAGCTGGCGCAAGGCGGCGCTTGGCCTTGGCTGGAGCTGGGCCATCACCTTGCCAGAGGAGCAAGGTGCGGCGTTGCTTGGGGTGATCTCCCTGCACTGGAATGGCGAGCTCGCCTGGTGGGTGGGCGTGCCCTGGCAGAATCGCGGTCTGGCCACCCGGGCCGCACGCTTGGTCAAGGGGTTCGCCTTTGACCAACTGCAACTGCCTGCGCTGACGGCTCGCCATATGCCAGACAATTTAGCCTCCGGCCGGGTGATGGCAAAAGTGGGGATGCACTATCGCGGGCGGCGCCATATCAGCGGTCGCCAGCCGTGTGAGGTGAGTTACTGGCGACTGGATCGCGCCCCCTCCTTACCCAATCCCTTGGCCGAGGAGATTTCCCGCTGGCTTGCTGATGAGCGGATCGCCGTGGTGATCCTGTGGGATCCCGCAACGAGCAATCGGCAGAGTGCCAACGGCAAGCTGGCCATCTCGCTCTTTGTGGATGAGAGGGGCGCGGGGGAGAAGCCCTGTTTTCTGCGCTGCCCACCGCATCTTGAGAGGTTGCTGGCGCTGCACTGTTACCCCGTCGATCTGCTGGAGCAGGCCGAACCGGAGCAGTTGTCCCATCTTGGCGGCGTCTTGCTGAAAGACAGGGATGAACAGGGGCTGGCGTGGTTGCTGCAACTGGCCGCGCTGCAGCGTCAGGGGCCCGATCTGCTCAGCCGCGAGGAGCGCGCATCACGGCTCCACTGGTTCAACCAATTGATGGCGCAGGCGCTGGGCGGCAACGGTGACTCGTCGCAGATACGCTATCAGCAGTTACGGCTGCTGGTGGAGCTGCCGGAGCTGGTCGACGAGCTGGATGGCTGTTGGCATCAAACGCCCGAACTGACCTTTGAGCGGTTGGCGCGGGAGGCTCCCGCCCTCTGGCTGGCCTACCGCGAGGCGATGAACAGGGTCACCCCGGCTACGCTAACCGCCTTGCAGCAGCAGTTTGCAGCTCGTTTTCCTGAGTGCACCCTCCCATTTTTGGACAAAGGTACTCAGAATGACCAGCCGTTGTGTGGAATAATGCCCGCTCTGCTGTACGAGGAGTAATACCTGATGTTGAGAACCGAGCGCCCCGGTGACATGCTGCCGGTCTATGAGCTGCTGAGTGCCGCCTTCGGTCGTTCCGATGAGGCCGAACTGGTCAACCGCCTGCGCGAATGTGGTGCTGCCGTAGTGACCATGGTCGAAGAGGAAGAGTACGAGTTCATGGGGCACCTGATGCTAAGCCCGATCACCATTAACGGCATGGAAGGGCCCTGGCTCGGTCTGGCGCCGGTCGCGGTTCATCCCGACTGGCAAGGTCAGGGGATTGGCTCTGATCTCATCCGTGAAGGGCTTGATACGGCGCTCGAGATGGACTGGAAAGGGGTGGTGGTACTCGGGGATCCGGCCTATTACAGCCGTTTCGGTTTCCGCCCGGCCAGCGAGTTTGGCCTGCACTGCATCTATGAGGTGCCTGCCGACTGCTTTATGGCGATGGAGCTGCAGGAGCGCGGTTTTGCGGGTGTGCAGGGTGAGGTGCTCTATCACCCCCTGTTTGATGAACTCCCCGACGAGCTGCCGGACGCGCAGGCAGAAGAGTCCCATTTATAGCGAGACGTCGCAGCGACAAGCTATAACGAAAAAGCCCTCAGCGAGGGCTTTTTCATCTTGTATTGATCCCTGCCGGGCTTATTCGAGCAAATTGGCTCAGGCAATGATGTCGAGCTGGGTGCCCTTGCGATTATCTTCGCCCACCATGTCACCCATCTGCTGGGCGAGCGGGCTCTGCTGGAATTGCATGTAGTCGCTCAGATTCTGCTGGCGCTGGTAGCGATTCGCAGCCTGATACATATCAGCCGTGCTCGGGCCCGACTTGCTGTCGCTCTCCTGACCGCTGGCCTCCAGGTAGCGCTCCACCACGGCTTTATCTTGCTGGTTAGCCGTATAAGAGACCGCCAGGGTTCTGCGAGCCGTTGCTTTCTCTTCGCTCTGTGCCTGCAATTCATCCTTCTTGATCAGTGCTTCGTTACGGGCCTGACTGACCTGCTCGGGTGTGACAGCCGGAGAGGAGGGGTATTTGCCGTAATCGGGCAGCGGCATGGGCCGGGAGGTGATTTGCATGGTGGCGCTTCTCTTGTGAACAGGGACGGACGCATGATACCCATCGATCTTAGTTCAATAAATCACCACTTGTCGGTTCATCAAGAGTGGGTTCAGCTTCGCGCATCGATTGTTAATTGAACCGCCTCTGAGTGACAAAAAAGGCGCCATAAGGCGCCTTTTTATCCTTCAGTTACCGCCGGATCAGTTGAAGAACCAGTAACCGCGGTTGACCAGACGGGTCAGCAGTTGCAGGAAACCGGCCTGATCGGCCAGCTCCACCATGTCGGCCTGAGTGATGATGTCCTTGTCGCACAGGAGCGAAATGGCTGCCGCGTCTTCGCTCTGCAGCGTCCAGGCTTCGCCGTCGATGAAGCACTGCTGGCTCTCGCCGCTAAACCAGACGGTGCGCAGACCCGGCACCTTGATGGCGGGCTCGCCCTGGGTCAGCAGGTCGGCTACCTCCTCGGCGCTGTAGTCCGGCTCGACCGGATTGACGTCCAGATCGTGCTTGGCCTCGGAGATCATGGTGCCGAACCACTCCTTGAACAGGGTCTCGTCATCGAGGGCCTGCTGCATCAGCTCGCGCAGACGGTGCAGCTCGTGGGGCTGGATCTCGCCGTGACGGGCGCGGGGCTTGAGATCGGCATCGCCGTAACGCTCGGTACGCACCTCGTTGTCGATCAGGTGATCGGCAAAGGAGGAGATAAGCGCCTTGGCATCCGGTGCGCGGAAGCCCACCGAGAAGTTCATGGAGGGCTCGATGGCGTAGCCTTCGTGGGGGAATCCGGGCGGAATGTAGAGGATGTCGCCCGGCTCCATGATGACGTCGATGATCGCCTCGAACGGCTCGCAGTGCAGCAGGGCGGCGTGGGCGGCAAACTCGTTGAGGGGCTTGGCATCGCCGACTCGCCAGTGGCGTTTGCCCAGACCCTGGGTGATAAACACATCGTAATTGTCGATGTGGGGGCCGACACCCGCATGGGGGGTGGAGAAGCTCACCATCACATCGTCAAAGCGCCAGCCCGGAATGAACTGGAACGGCACCGCCAGCTCGTTCACCTCGGGGGCCCAGTGGTTGCAAGCCTGTACCAGAATGGTCCAGTTCTCTTCGCCCAGATGGTCGTAGGATTCGAAGGGGCCGTGGGCAGCATCCCACTTGCCGTCGAAACGGGTGACGAGGCGGGACTCTACCACCTCTTCCATGGCCAGACCCGCCAGCTCGTCCGGGCTGATGGGATCCTGAAAGTCGGTGAAGCCGCCCTTGATAAGGAGCGGGCGCTTCTGCCAGTAGTGCTCGAGGAAGTGAGCGATATCCAGATTGAGTTCGTACATGCTGTTTCTCGTGTCTCGCAAAGAGGTTTTGCCCAAGGCAGGCTTGGGAAAAGCCACTCGGGATCCTGCCGTGGCAGGGAAAATAACAGGGGCCCTGTGGCGTATCGTGCACAGGGCCCCTTCGTCACTGCCGGTTGGCTTACTTCAGCAGATCGACCAGACGCTGGGCGTCGCCGATGTAGTTGGCCGGGGTCAGCTTCTTCAGCTCAACCTTGACCGCTTCCGGCA
>OERO01000164.1_pt1 | contig 17381 bp, 16 predicted proteins | sample 1540041 | NCBI WGS metagenome assembly OERO01 (sample SAMEA3891234, study PRJEB23780) | metagenome | biome: terrestrial biome; feature: animal house; material: water of meat washing | place: Italy | collected 2015-05-12
TTATGTGGACTTGCCCACCCCGCCTGCCGGTCGTCCGCGCATCAATGTGATCTGCTTGCCCAAGAGCCGGGTGCAACAGCTGGCCGATGCCATCAACGGCATCGCTACCCTGCAATCCATCATCAGCGACGAATTGGCGCTGACCTCTCTCTATGACGCTGACGAGACGGTGCGCATGCTGCTGTGGCAGCCCAAGGGGCAGGATCTGCAACTGCTGGTCTTCCATCAGGGCGGGCTCTGCTTCTCCCGCCAGCTGCGCGGTTTTACCAGCCTGACTGGCGAACATGAGCCGGACAGCATGCTGCTCGATTCACTGGCGCTGGAGATCCAGCGCTCCCTCGACTATCTGGCGGGCCAGCTGAAATTGCCCGAGCTGGGGCAGATGCAGTTTGCCGTCGCCTCGCCCTTTATCGGTACCCTGGTGCGCCACATGGAGCAGACCTTCGGCTTTGCCGTCTCCGCCATGGCCAACAAGGCGATCCTGGCCGGCGTCGAATACCTCTCGGCCTACGCAGCCGCCATCGGGGAGGATGCGTGATGAAACGTCAGATAAACCTCTATGGCGCCGAGTTTCGCCCCAAGCGGCAGTGGGCCAGCCTCAATCAGATGGCGCTGGTATGGGGCTTTGCGCTGCTGCTGATCCTGTTGACGGGTGTCGGTTACAGCTGGCAGCAGCAGCAGGTCAGCCGGGCGCTGGCGCAGCGCTCTGCCGAGCTGGAACTCAAGCGCAGCGAGGCGCAGCGGCTCGATGCCGAGCTGGCGCGCCATCAGGCAGATCCCCGGCTGCAACAGCAACTGGTCAACAAGCAGGATGAGCTGACGGCCAAGCAGGGGCTGATGCGCCAATTGGGCAGCCTGACCCTGCAAAAATCCCAGGGCTATGCCAGCGTGATGGCGGATCTCTCCCGCATTCGCAACAGCAACCTCTCGTTGCAGCGCATCGAGATCAACGAAGGGCGGATCAACCTCTCCGGCTTTGCCGGACGCAGTCAGGATGTGCCGGCCTGGGTCAACCGCTTCAAGCAGACCCCGAGTCTGGTGGGCAAGGAGTTTGGTGAACTGACCCTCGGCCGTGACAAGGAGGGTCGCCTGACCTTCCAGTTGAGCGGCATTGCGCGGGAGAAACCCTGATGAACCTGAAAGCACAATGGCAGGCATGGGGCCAGCGTATCGCCGTGTTGAGCCAGCGGGAGCGGGTGTTGATCCTGCTGACCGGTCTGGTGCTGCTGGGCGCGGCCGGACTCTACGGCTGGCTCGATGGCGCCGATACCCGCCTGCAGCAGGATCGCATGGCCCTGAGCGCCGCCGAGCGCGACCTCGAGATCATGGAGCTGGAAAACCTCGGCAAACAGGCCCGGCTCAAGCGGGATCCCAATCAGGGAGTTCGCGACCAGCTGGCGCAGGTCGAGGCGGATCTGGCCCGGATCGACGATGAGCTGAAGGCCCAGACCGTCGATCTGATCCCGGCGCACGAGATGCCGCTGGTGCTGGAGGCGCTGCTCTCCCGCTCCGCCAACCTTCACATGCTGGCCCTCAGTTCGCTGGAGCCGACCCCGCTGATGGCGGGGGAGCAGAAGGTCAATCTCTACAAGCATGGTATCCGGCTTCAGCTTGAAGGCGGCTATTTCGATGTGTATCAATATCTTAAAGCGCTGGAAGCCTTGCCGCGCCACTTCTACTGGAAGCAGTTCGACTATCAGGTCAAAGCCTATCCCGGCGCGGTGGTGGAGATGGAGATCTACACCCTGAGTACCAGCAAGGAGTTTATCCGTGGCTAGAGTGTTTGCGTTGTGCTGTTGCCTGTTCAGCTTGCTGGTACAGGCGGAGCAGGTCGAGGTATTGCAGGATCCCACCGCGCCGCTGGCGGATGTGGCGGTTGGCGCCCGTGCGACCGGCGAGAGCAGCGCCGGTTTGCCGAAGCTGCAGAGTGTGGTGCTGGGCAATGGCCCGGCACTGGCGGTACTCAATGGCAAGAGTTATCGGGTCGGACAACAGGTGGACGGCTATACGCTGGTGGCCATCAATGCCGATGCCGTGGTGCTGGAAAAGGCGGGAAAACGCCATGCGGTAACACTGTTTGCCAGCAAGATCCGGGTTTGAGTCGTGCTTGCCTCTCGAGAGGTGAATCGGCTTTATCGAGTTTAATTGCAAGTCAGGGTGCCCTAATTACATGAAAAAACACCGTCTCTGTCTGATCACCGTGGCCATGATGGCTGCAGGCTGTACCACGTATCAGCACCCCGAGCCGACCCAGGCCAAGGATGCCCTCAAACAGGCCATGAACGAACAGCAGAAACAGGCTGCCCCTCTGACCGCGTTGCCCAAATCGGTGCAAAGTGAATTGCTGCAGCTGAACCGGCCGCAGATGCCGGTCGGCATGCCGGAGAAGCGGCTGCGTATCGCGGCTCACGACGTGGAGGCGGTGGAGTTTTTCGGTTCCCTGTTCAAGGGCTCCCGCTACAGCGTGGCGGTTCACCCCGGGGTGGCCGGGCTGGTCTCCGTCGAGCTCAAGGATGTGACTCTGCCGGAGGTGCTGGCGGTGGTGGGCGATATGTACGGCTTCGACGTGCAGCGCAAGGGCAATGTCTTCCATATCTATCCGGCGGGTCTGCGTACCGAAACCATCCCGGTCAACTATCTGATGATGTCCCGTCGTGGCCTCTCCCGCACCTCGGTCAGCACCGGCGGGGTGACGGCCAATGACAGCAATAACAGCAGCGACAGCAGTTTTGACAGTGCATCGAACAACAACAGCGGCAGCAACAGCTCAACCAGCAACAACTCGAGCGGTGACAACAACAACGGCACCCGTATCGAAACCGACACCAACAGCGACTACTGGACCGATCTGCGCGACTCTCTGCAGACCCTGATTGGCACGGGTGACGGTCGCGCCGTGATCACCAGCCCGCAGGCGGGTCTGGTCACCATTCGCGCCTACCCGAAAGAGCTCAAGGCGGTGCGTGAATTCCTGACTCAGTCCGAGAGTCACCTCAAGCGGCAGGTGGTGCTGGAGGCGCGGATCATCGAAGTTGCCCTCAACGAAGGGTATGAGCAGGGAGTGGACTGGAGCGGTCTCTCCGCCAGCTGGGATGGCAACAAGGGGATTACCGGTGGCCAGTCGCTTGCCAATACTCAGCTGCCCAGCACCCCCAACCAGATCTTCAGTGCGCTGGGTGGCGGCGCCGGTTTCAAGATCTCTGATGGCAACTTCAATGTGGCGGTCAACCTGCTCAAGACCCAGGGCGATGTGAATACCCTCTCCAGCCCCCGTGTCACCGCGACCAACAACCAGAAGGCGGTGATCAAGGTGGGGACGGACGAGTATTACGTCACCAATGCGTCCACCACCATTACCACTACCTCGACGGGCACAGACAAGACGCCTAACGTGGAGCTGACCCCCTTCTTCTCCGGTATTGCGCTGGACGTAACGCCGCAGATCGATGAAGAGGGCAAGGTGCTGCTGCATATCCATCCCTCGGTTATCGATACCGAAGAGCAAAACAAGGTGATCGACATGGGTACCTCGGGTGGCAAGTTGCAACTGCCGCTCGCCAAGAGCTCGATCCGCGAATCCGATACCGTGGTGCAGGCCAATAACGGTGACATCATCGTTATCGGCGGTCTGATGAAGACCGACAAGCAGGAGATCGTCAGCAAGGTGCCGCTGCTGGGGGATATTCCCTGGGTGGGTGAAGCCTTTACCAACCGCCGCGAGAGCACCAAGAAGGTGGAGCTGGTGATCATGCTCAAACCGACCGTGGTGGAGAAAGATACCTGGCAAAACGAGCTGCAACGCTCCTCCGAGCTGCTCGACAAGTGGTATCCGGCCAAGGGCTGACCCATGACACCAGATGCGGTCACCCTTATCCCGAACGGCCTGTGCTGCCTTGCCAGCACAGGCTGCTTGCTTGCCGTGGCAGGTGAGGTCTCATGTACCTGACCCACTTCGGCCTGCAGGAGGCACCGTTCAGCCTCACTCCCAATACCGGCTTCTACTACGGCCTGCCGCCTCACGAAGAGGCGCTGCAGGTGCTCAACTGGGCGCTGGCGCAGGGGGAGGGCTTTATCAAGGTGACCGGCGAGGTGGGTACCGGCAAGACCCTGCTCTGCCGCAAGCTGCTCAGCGAGCTGGGTTCGGAAGCGCGTCCGGTGCGGCTTGCCTGGTTGCCCAATCCCCACCTCACTCCGGCCGAGCTGCGCATCGCGCTGGCGCTGGAGCTGGGGTTGGCGGTACGGGATCAGAGCGAGCTGGATCTGACCGATCGTATCCATCGTCACCTGATCAGCCTGCACCAGCAGGGCAGTCGGGTGGTGGTGCTGATCGACGAGGCGCAAGCGCTGCCGGACGAGACGCTGGAGGCGATCCGCCTGTTCGGCAATCTCGAGACCGAATCGAGCAAGCTGCTGCAGATCGTGCTGTTCGGCCAGCCGGAGCTGGATGCCAGACTGGCCAAGCCGCATCTGCGCCAACTGCGCCAGCGGATTGGCTTCTCCTACTGCCTGCGGCCGCTGCGTTTTGACGAGACCCGCGCCTATCTGGAGCACAGATTGCAGGTCTCCGGTTACCGCGGGGCACCGCTGTTTGCAGGTCGAGCCATGCGTCTGTTGTGGCGCGCATCGCGAGGGATCCCGAGACTTATCAATATCCTGGCGCAGAAGTGCCTGATGCTGGCCTATGGTCAGGGTGTGCGCCAGATCGATAGCCGTCTGGTGCGGCTCGCCATTCGCGATACCGACGATGCCAGCCGCTTTGCGCCACGGCGCTGGTGGCCCCTGTTACTGTTGCTGGGGTGCGCCCTGGCTTATGGAGTCTGGCCATGAGCGTTATCAACCAGATGCTGAAAGATCTGGACCGGCGCCAGCAAGGATCCGAAGGTGCTGCCGTCTATATTGCCCCTGCGCGCCAGCAGGGATGGTGGATGTTGCTGCTGACCCTGATCTGCGGTCTGGCACTGGGGATCCTTGGTTGGCGAACCTGGATCTACTGGCAGCAGACCCATACCGTGACGGCTGCCAGTGAAGTGATCGCCCCCGATGCGGTGACTCCCGATGTGGTGGCAAGGGCCGCCGCGCCAGTCAGCCAGCCCGAGCCGGTCGAGGTGGCGGCCGCGCTGCCGTTGCCAAGTCAGGATGAGGTGAATGATGAGGCAGGCGAGAGTGACTCGGATAGCATGGCCGACGGTGCGCCCTTTGATGCCTCCAGCGATGTTGACGAGACGGAGCCGACCGATGAAGAGCTGCAGCCCGAGCTTTACGCCGAACTGGCGGCAGAGCAGCAGGCAGTCGCCAGCGCGCCGCGCAAGCCGAGCGTATTGAAGATCGAGACGGTCGAGCTGTCGGCCAAGGAGCTGGCGGCACTGGCGGAGCGCAAGGCGACCACCGCCATGGCCAAGGGAAGCCTGCGGGATGCGCAGGACAACTACTATCAGGTGCTGGCCCACGATCCCTACAACCAGGGGGCGCGCGAGCAGCTGGCGGGGCTGCTCTACGGCGAGGGCCGCCTGACCGAGGCGCGTCAGCTGCTGGAGGAGGGGATCCGGCTCGATCCCCAGCAGGCCGATTTTCGTCTGCTGCTGGCCCGCCTTGCCATCAGCGAGGGGCAGCAGCAGCAGGCGCTTGGCTGGTTGTCCGGTTATCAGCCGGATCTCGCCAGCAACATGGACTACTACGCCACCTGGGCCGGGCTGACTCAGGAGCTGGGCCAGAATGCCGATGCGGCGGCGCTCTATGTGAAGCTGCTGCGTCAGCAGCCGGATCAGGGCCGCTGGTGGCTTGGCCTCGGCGTGGCCGAGGATGGTCAGGGTCACAGCCAGCGGGCGCTCGATGCCTATCGCAACGCCTTGCTGCACGGCAACCTCGGCGAGGCGTCGACCAACTGGCTGGAACAACGAATTGGTCAACTAACCCCTTGATAAACAGCAGGTTCGATTAGCTAAGCCTAATCGGATGCGGCAACGGGTGTGAAGTAACAGAGATCGGAGCAAACATGGCACAACCCAGACTGAAAATGCGCCTCGGCGACCTGCTGGTACAAGAGCAGATCATCTCTGATGATCAGCTGCAGCTTGCCCTGCAGCAGCAGCGTCAGACCGGCCGCAAGCTGGGCACCACCCTCATCGACCTCGGCTTTATCAGCGAGGTGCAGCTGTTGCAGTTCCTCGCCCGCCAGCTGGATGTGCCCTTCTTCGATCTCAACAACCTCACCATCGACGCCGCCGCGGTGCCGCTGCTGCCCGAAGTGCAGGCGCGCCGTTATCGGGCGCTGGCGGTCAACCTCACCGACGACAAGGTGACGGTGGCCATGTCGGATCCGGCGGATCTGAGCGCACTGGATGCCATCGCCGCCCTGCTCAGCCCGCGCATCATGGTGCTGGCGGTGGCGCGGGAAGGGCAGCTGCTGGAGTATTTCGACCGCCTCTATCGCCGTACCCGCGAGATTGAGAGTTTCGCCGAACAGCTGCAAGAGGAGTATCAGGACTCCGGCTTCGAGCTGGGCTCCAGCAATCTGGGGGCCAATGACGAGGGGGAGGCGACGGTGGCCAAGCTGCTGCGCTCCCTGTTCGAGGATGCGGTGCAGGTGGGGGCGTCGGATATCCACATCGAGCCGGACGAGAAGGTGCTGCGCATTCGCCAGCGGATCGACGGTATCCTCCACGAGAACATCCTCAACGAGGTGCGCATCGCCCAGGCGCTGGTGCTGCGTCTCAAGCTGGTGGCGGGGCTCGATATCTCCGAGAAGCGCTTGCCGCAGGATGGCCGTTTCAACATGAAGGTGCGCGGTCGCGATGTGGATGTGCGGATGTCCACCATGCCGGTGCAGTATGGCGAGTCTGTGGTGATGCGTCTGCTGGATCAATCCTCCGGCATCCTGTCGCTGACCGAGACCGGCATGCCGCCGGAGATCCTGACCCGTTTCCGTCGCCAGCTCAAACGGCCACACGGGATGATCCTGGTGACCGGCCCGACCGGTAGCGGCAAGACCACCACCCTCTATGGCGCCCTCTCCGAGCTCAACCAGTCCAGCAACAAGATCATCACGGTAGAAGACCCGGTGGAGTATCGTCTCTCCCGCGTCAATCAGGTGCAGGTCAACCCCAAGATCGGCCTCACCTTCTCCAACGTGCTGCGCTCCACCCTGCGTCAGGATCCGGACATCCTGCTGGTGGGTGAGATGCGGGACAACGAGACGGTGGAGATCGGCCTGCGTGGCGCCATCACCGGTCACCTGGTGCTGACCACCCTGCACACCAACGATGCGGTGACCAGTGCCTTGCGCCTTATCGACATGGGGGCGCCCGGCTATCTGGTGGCGAGCGCCCTGCGGGCGGTGGTCGCCCAGCGGCTGGTGCGGCGGGTATGTGAGCACTGCGTCGAGGAGAAGGCGCCCGACGAAGGGCAGGCCACCTGGCTCACCGTGCTCTCCGGCGAGGCGCCCGGCCAGCACACCTATCACAAGGGACGGGGTTGCCAGAGCTGCAACTTTACCGGTTATTCCGGCCGGATCGGGGTCTACGAGCTGCTGGAGCTGGATCAGCCGATGATGGATGCCCTGCGCCGCAACGATGCGGAAGGGTTCGCCAAGGCGGCCCGTCAACACGAACACTACCGGCCGCTGGCCCTCACTGCCCTCGATTATGCCCGTCAGGGGATCACCTCGGTGGATGAGGTGCTGCGACTGGCCGAGGATTTGGGGTAAGCGATGGCTAACTTTGCCTACAAGGGGCGTGACAGCCAGGGCAACGCCACCAGTGGCGTGGTCGAAGCGGCCAACGAGATGGCGGCCGCCGAGCAGCTGATGCGCCGTGGCGTGATGCCCACCGAGCTCAAACCGGGCAAGGCCAAATCCGCCGCCATCGACTGGTCACTGTTGCTGGAAGGGGGCGTCAAGCTGGACGAGCTGGTGATCTTCAGCCGCCAGATGTATGCCCTGACCCGGGCCGGGATCCCGATCCTGCGCGCCATCGCCGGGCTGGAGGAGAGCACTCACAGCAAGCCGCTCAAGCGGGCGCTTCACTCGCTGGGGGAAGATCTTGGCAACGGTCGCCCGCTCTCCAGCTCGATGCAGGCGCACCCCAAGGTATTCAGCAGCCTGTTTGTCGCCATCATCCATGTGGGTGAGAACACAGGTCAGCTGGAAGAGTCCTTTTTGCAGCTCGCCAACTATTTCGAGCTGGAGCTGGAGACCCGCAAGCGGATCAAGACCGCCATGCGCTACCCCAGCTTCGTGATGATCGCCATCGGTATCGCCATGGTGATCCTCAATATCATGGTGATCCCGGTGTTTGCCGGCATGTTCGCCAAATTCGGGGTGGAGTTGCCGCTGGCGACCCGCATTCTGCTCGCCACCTCGCACTTTTTTGTCAACTACTGGTGGCTGCTGCTCGCCATTCTGGCGGGGATGGTGTTCGGTTGGCGCCGCTGGGTCGCCACCACCAAGGGCAAGCTGACCTGGCACCGCTGGCAGCTCAAGTTGCCGATCGTCGGCACCATCATAGAGCGCTCCCTGCTGGCCCGTTTTGCCCGCAGTTTTTCCATGATGCTCAAGGCAGGGGTGCCGCTGAACACCGCGCTGACCCTGGTGGCCGATGCGGTGGATAACGCTTATATGGCGGGGCGGGTGCGGGATATGCGCGCCGGTATCGAGCGGGGCGAGAGCCTGCTGCGCACTGCCAGCAGCAGCGGCCTGTTCACCCCGCTGGTGATGCAGATGATCGCCGTGGGGGAGGAGACCGGTCAGGTCGATGACCTGCTGCACGAAGCGGCCGAGTATTACGAGCGGGAGGTGGATTATGACCTCAAGAGTCTCACCGCTCGGATCGAGCCGATCCTGATCGGGATCGTGGCAGTAATGGTATTGATCCTGGCACTGGGTATCTTCACCCCCATGTGGGACATGATGCGCGCAGTTCGCGGCAAGTAATCTTGCTGGAACTGGATATCTTCACGCCTGAGTGGTGGGACATGATGCGAGCCGTAAGAGGCAAGTGATCGGTGGAGTCGAGGGCTGGATGAGCAGACAGACGCAGCAGGATGATCGCTGGCTGACCGGATATCGGCGGATCGCCGTGATCATCCTGTTGATGGTGATTGTTGCTACGTTGGTGCGTAGCTATCAGGGCCACCGGGAAGAGGCGCAGCAGCTCACTCTCACCTTGCTGGGGGAGCAATTTGCCGAGCGGGCACAGCGTTTGCACGGCATTTGGCTCGATGAGCGGCGCCCGCAGACACTGCATGTCGCCGGCAAGGGGTGGCAGTTTGATGCCCGAGGGTGGCCCCTGGGGCTGGTGCCGCTGCAATCCCCTTCGGAAAATTGCCGTCAGTTGTGGCTGGCACTGATGGGTGAGACGAAGGGGGGCATGCCTCCCCTGCAGGTTCTGGCCCGCCCCGATGGCAGTGGTTGCGAGATGGGGTGGGATGGTTATTGGCTGGTTTATCAGTTTTCTGACGGGCGGGTGATGAAAAAGCCTTGAATGAAGCTAATCATATGACCCAACTACATGATTTTTTTGGGCCTGCATGAAATAATGCGGGGCATTACGGAGGGAGCATGACAATGAAACCAATGGCACCAACAATGCCGGAAAACGGGATGAGGAGACGGTCTGCCGGCTTTTCCCTCATTGAGCTGGTGATCGTTATCGTGATCCTGGGGATCCTGGCGGTGACTGCACTGCCGCGCTTTCTCGATGTGACTGACGAAGCGAAAAAGGCCAGCGTGGAAGGGGTCTCTGGCGGTTTTGCTACCGGCGTTTCACTGGTGCGGGCGCAATGGGAGGCGGAAGGTCGCGCCAAACAGGACAGCCTCAATACTGTGCTCTATGACGGTAGTCGCTTCTATCTGACCACTCCGACCGATACCCAGATCAGCAACGGCGAGCTGTCGCCCGGCTATCCCATGGATACCGTTGCAAGCGGTAATCCCGATGTGGATCCGGCTAATCTGACCGCCGAACGTTGTCTCAATATTTGGGAGGGGTTACTGCAAAACCCGCCCAAGGCTACGGCCAGCTTCAATGAAGTGCGCGGTAGCGGCAATGACCTGAAATACTATGCCACAGTGAGCAGTAATGGACTGGATTCGGTCTGCCGTTACTATTTGGTCAATAGTTTGAGTAAGGGCAGTGATGGCAAGTATCAGGATCCGCAAGGCAAGACTGATGCATTTATGAGTTTCAGTTACCGTCCGGCGTCCGGTCAGGTGACCACAAATATTAATTAACAGAGGAAAGTGAAATGAAAAAACAGGCGGGTTTTACCCTGATCGAACTGGTTATCGTGATCATCATTCTGGGTATTCTGGCGGTCACCGCTGCACCCAAGTTCCTGAATCTGCAGGATGATGCTCGTAAGTCTGCTGCACAGGGTGTGCAAGCTGCATTGCAAAGTGCAGCCAACCTGGTCTATAGCAAGGCTGCTTTGGAAGGCCTTGAGGCATCGTCTTCTGCCGTATCTGTTGCTGGAACTACAGTTCAGGCGATTTATGGTTATCCGACTGCTGCGACAGTTAAAAATGCACTTACATTGGATGGTTGGTCTGTTTCTCCTGCGACCCCTACAGGGAGCACTGCAGATTTTTATCCTGACAATACAAAGGGTAACTCTTGTTACGTGACCTATACACAAGCTGCTGATAAAGATACTCCTTTCAAGGTTGAATTGGCCGATACTTGTAAGTAAACGTGCAAGCGAGGCTTCGGCCTCGCTTTCTCTTTTCCCTGATGAGAAATCCCATGCCTGCAACCAAGGGCTTTACCCTGATTGAACTGGTACTGGTGATCCTGTTACTCGGGATTCTGGCCGCCTTTGCCGTGCCCAAATGGCTGGGCAAAGGCGGCTTTGAAACTCAAACCGTGCGTGACGAGCTGCTGACCCGGCTGCGGCTGGTACAGACCGTCAATATGCATGAGCCTGCCAACCGCTGTACCCAGCTGGTGGTTGCCTCTCCCCGTTTTGCCCACCGTACTTATGCTGCGTGTCCCGCCAGCGATGATCTGGATACCAATAGTGGCTGGACTCCCCAGTTGGAGACCCGTGGTCGACTGGTTACGCCCTCTGCCGGTATCTCCATCTCCCTAGATAACAACAACCGCTTCGTGCTGCGCTTCGATCAGATGGGCAGACCGCTAGGCAGCTGCGCCACCGGTTGTACCTTGCTGGTGAGTGATGGTCGCGAAACCAGCCGCATCAAGATTGAATCAGAGGGGTTTATCCATGAGATCCCTTAAGCGTGGTTTCACCCTGATTGAGCTGATCGTTGGCATAGTGCTGCTGGCGGTGGCTTTGACCGGCATTTTGGGGTTGCTTATCAATCAGGCGCCGCAGGCGGTAGACCCGGTGCAGCAGGTACGCGCCGCCCAGCTGGCCCAGCGCCTCTCCGGCGAGATCTTGCAAAAGTCGTTTGATGAACATTCGGATCATAACGGTGGTCGTTATCGTTGTGGCGAGCAGGTGGCAGGGGTGACCATCTCTTCCTGCTCCACCAGTTATGGCCCGGATGGCGAGCCCGCATCCTATGCCTATAACGATGTGGATGATTTCGATACCGCAGGTAGCTGGGTGGATGCCAACACGCTGACCCAAACTGAGGTGGGAGTCAGCAGCGAGGAGTATCGCAACTATCAGGTGAAAATTGCGGTGAGTGGAGCCGATTTCAGCGACGGCACCTTCAAGAGTTGTGTCGCCCCCTGCTCTGTGGGCAAGCGTATTGATCTGCAGATCAAGCTACCGGATCAGAGCGTGCTCGACTTCTCCTTCTACCGGGGGAACTACTGATGGATCGCTCCGCTGTCGGGTGTTGCCTGCCTGTCCGAATGTCCGCGCCTGTAACCACTTCCGGCGTTCGATTACGCCTGGCGGCCAATCGAACCTACCGCAAACCTCGGGGTAACCGTGGCTTTACCCTGGTCGAGCTGGTGATGGTCATCCTGCTGCTCGGGATTATGGCGACCTTTACCAGCCAGTTTATCGGTATCGGTACCCAGATTTATGGCGATGCCAGCAGCCGTGAGCAGCTGATGAGCGATGCCCGCTTCGCCATGGAGCGGCTTAACCGCGAACTGCGCGATGCGGTGCCGGGCTCGGAGCGGATCGAGACGACTGGCGGGACATGGGACGACACCGGTGCCTGTTTGCGGTTCTGGCCCATCAGCACCTCCAGCCGCTATTTGGCGCTTAACCGCGCCATGTCGGGGAGCACGGCCACCCTTGAGCTGGTGATGGCGACCCCGGCTTCTGCTGCCAATCCGCTGGATGTGGATGCCACCGCCGTTAAAAAAGACGATCAGCTGATTGTATTCCCCGTGCCGGACAAAAATGTCGGTTCGCTTACGGCAGGCTGCGATTATGGCCGCTGTGTAGCCAGGGTTACCGATGTGCTGACGCCCGTATCCGGAGCGCAAACCATCCGCTATACCAGCACCGAGAGTCTGACTGGCCTCTCTCCAGGCAGCCGGGTCTACTTTGCCAACCAGCAGGTTCGCTACTGTGTGGAAGGAAACACGCTGACCCGTGCCACCGCGCCCATTGGTGCATCCTTACCTGCACAGGGCGTGTTGATGGCGGATTCCCTTCGTATTGGCACCTTCTATCGGGAAACCTCGGCGTTTAACGCCGAAGGGGAGTTTGGCATGCGCTTTGTCTTCGAGCGCAAGGGGGAGTCGGTCACCTTCAACCACAAGATAGAGGTGTTCAATGTGCCCTGATCCACAGGCTTTCGGACGGATGCGAGGCAGTGCCTTGATGATCGCCCTGTTTGTGATTGTGGTGATGGCGCTGCTGGCGGCTGCAATGGGCCGTTTTCTGGTCGATAGCGGCGAGAAAAATACCGTGGAGGTGCGCAGCGTGCGTGCCCTGCTGGCCGCCCAGAGCGGGCTGGAAGTGGCGCTCTATCGGTTGTTCCCCAAGCGCACGCTTGCCCAACCGAACCCACCTGCGGTCTGCCTGGCAAGCAGCCCACTGAGCTTTGCCAGCAATCCAGGGCTGACCAACTGTCAGGCTGTGGTTCGTTGCGCCACGGTGCCGGTGACCTACAACGGATCTGTGACCAATGGCTATCGTCTCGAGAGTGTCGGAACCTGTGGCAGCTCGGACCTTAACAGTGCCAACCCTGATTTTGCCGTGAGCCGAACCCTGATGGTCGAAGCTTATGATGGAGGAGCGCCATGAATCGTGATGGCGATGATGTCGGTTGTGTTAGTCACTTCTGGCTGGAGTGGTTATCGCTGTTTCAGTGCAAGTCATTCGCCTGCACTTTGTACTGACGATCGATATTGCGGCAGATGATACAAGTGGAGAGGAAAGTGATGGATTTTAAATGGCTGGTTGGTTTATTACTTTTCTGCGGTACAGCTGTGGCGCAACAATATAATTTATCCATCAATCAATACCCACCATGTAATACCACATGGCAAAAGTCAGGAAATGTTTACACCTGTACTGGTGGTAATGGTCAGGTAACATTAAACGACGGTGATGTGATTGTCGCTAGTCAAGATTCAACGCTGAGTGCAGATGCCGGGATTTCTCTCACGAATAACAAGATTGGCAGTGCCTCAAGTAGAATAAACCTTAAGGCTAGTTTTGGTGGCATTGTATCTCAAGGATATCAAAACACCATATATGGTGATATTTTAGCTGGTGGCTCAAATATTACACTGAACAATATCTACTTATACGGAAGTATTACTACCAGTGGGAACGTGTCGCTAAACTCGGGAGTTGTTCAGGGAAATATCACCAGCAGTAGTAACTCTGTCAGTGTGACTAATGTGCAGTTATCAGGAGATATCAGTGCAAATAGTTCGTTGACGATATCTGGCGGAACTTATAGTGGTAATATTACCATGCGCTCAAATAATCCAGTGACGTTCAACTCAGTTAATATGACTAGTGGAAGTGTCTCTGGGGCTAGCTCTTTTAATGCAACAGGTAGCCAACTGGGATCTCAGGGAAGTCCTGTCATTATCTCGACCACATCAAATAATATCACTGTTACCAATTCTACGGTTTATGGCAATCTGACTGCTGCAACAAATAATGCCGGTGGGGTGGTGAATGTCAACAATAGCTCTGTGACTGGTACTTGCCTACCAGTGTCAAATCCGGTAAATGCTTGTGTCCCGGCACCTGTTGCCTTGTATCAGCTTGAAGAGAGTAAGTGGACTGGTGTTGCAGGAGAAGTCAAAAACGCTGTTGCTGATGTGCTACATGGTCGCGCAATGAGGGGCGCGAAAACTAATACTGTGTCGCCTGCATTACCTGCAAACGCGAATAATCTTGGCACTTGTGGTTATGGTGAGTTTACTGGCAGTAGTAATCAATATATTGAAGTGCCACATGACGCTCGCCTGTCATTTTCCAATCAGTTAACTGTTTCTGCTTGGGTATATCCGGTAAGTCGGCCATCAGCTGGAAATTTGTATTCTATCGTGTCAAAAGATGGCAACTATGAGTTTCATCTAGATAGTCAAGGCAGAGTGTTTTGGTATTGGGAAAGAAGTTCTGGCGTGAACCAGACACTGACAACAAACACCAAAATACCGTTAAATACATGGTCCCATATAGTCATTCGCTATGATGCAATGGCTGCTGGCAATCAACGTCAAAAAATATATATCAATGGAGTCGCTGATACAGCTAGAGGTAATGATGCAAACTCGTTAAGAGCAAATACACAAAATTTGGAGATTGGCCGAGATTATATCGATAGTCGCAGCTTTAATGGCCGAATTGATGAGGTTGCTATTTATGGTTCGGCCCTGTCTGACACTCAGATAGCTGAGTTATATAGTCAACGTCATCCCTGTGGTGGCTCGACATTGATTTGTGAGACCGATGACTTCTCCCAGCCGCTCGGTGATAGGTGGGCCGTCAAGCAGAGTGCTGGAGGATTTATACCATCCATTACGGCAGACCGACGTTTACGGATGACACAAGCCAGCACGGGACAAGCAACCTCTGCGACTTATCAGCGGCTATTTCCTGCTGCTGGCAATCTGGTGACGCTGACATTTAATCACTACGCCTATGGTGGCACGAGCACTGGTGCAGATGGTATGACCGTTGTGCTTTCTGACGCGTCGGTGACGCCACAGCCAGGTGCTGCGGGGGGGCCCTTGGGTTATGGCCATTATCAACCGAGTAACTCACCTGGATTTGCTGGCGGTTGGCTCGGATTTGGCTTGGATGAATATGGCAACTTCTCATCCTTTGGGGGGGGGGGAAGGGTGGGCTATCGCCCGCAATCGGTTGTCGTGCGTGGCTCGGGATCCAATTTTTCCGGATATAACTATCTGCGAGGCACCTGTAATAACGGAACTACCAATGTTAATACCAGTTGCTTGAGTCCAAAGGTAGATGGTAACGGTAGCGCCAACCATCGTTACCGTCTGACGATTGATTCACGAACCAGTGGGCGAGCGATGGTCAAAGTAGAGCGTGATACGGGAAACGGGTTTATCTCTCTTATCGATTCGTTTGATGCGCTGGATCCTGCATTGGGCCAAAGTCCGTTACCGCAAGACTTTTATGTGTCATTGACAGGTTCTACAGGTGCCCTGACCAATATTCACGAACTCGATAACGTAGAAATATGTGCGCTGAAATCAAGAGAGGTAGGCGTTCAGGTAGATCATTTCGAGTTGCAGTATTCGGGTCAACCTCTGACCTGCAATCCGGAAGAGATCACTATCAAGGCGTGTGCAAATCCAGATTGCAGTCTGCTGATTACCGAACAAGTTGCTGTTTCCTTGTTGCCACAGAGTCTCCAGGATGGTGGTTGGTACCCATTGTCTGGTGCCAACAATGTGAGTGGCAATACGGTGACCTTTACCGGTGGAACGGGCAAAGTTTTGTTGCGTAACAATACTCAGACCCAAGTTACGTTGGGCGTGAACAATTCCGTTCCTGCTGTCAAACCACTCAGTGAAACCTTGTGCAAGGCCGGGGCCGGTACGCCCAGTGCGGCAGCCTGTACCCTGAACTTTGCCGATAGCGGCTTCTTCTTTGATGTGCCTGATACTTATTCCAACCAGCCTCAGGATGTGACTATCAGTGCGGTCAAAAAAGACGACATTACCAAGCAATGTGTGCCCGGATTTACCGGCGTGAGGTCTGTCGGCTTTTGGGGAACGTACAACAATCCAAATACCAATAGCTTTGGTAGCAAGATCTCCATCGATGGCAACGCTATTGCAACTTATGCCGGCAGTGTTTCTTCACCAACACCAACCACCCTCAACCTGACTTTTGATAATCAGGGTAAAGCGACCTTGAAAAAAGTGACCTACCCGGATGCGGGTCAGATGCAGCTTTCAGCCAGTCATAATGGCAGTGGTGAGACGGCGGGTCTGGTGATGACGGGGTCCGACACGTTTGTGGCACGTCCGGTCGGCCTGTGCATCACGCCCCCGCAAGGGGTCTGCGCGGCAGGTGACAGCAGTTGTCCGGTATTCAAAAAAGCAGGGGAAACGTTCCTGGTAGATATCAAGGCGATGGCCTGGGAATCCGCCAATGATGGGGATATCTGCGCTGGGAATCTGACTACGCCCAACTTTGCCCTGCCCAATATTGCTCTGGGCAGTACGCTGGTGGCACCCAATCCGGGCACCAATGCAACGCTGGGTACTACCGCCTATAGCCATGTGGCTGCGGCCAACAGTGCCAATAACGTTAGCCAGACCGTGAGCGAGGTGGGAGTGTTCCGGATGACGGCGACGCCACCGGCGGCAAAGCCGCCAGAAGGAAGCACTGTATCTACGGGCTATTTCGGCTACACCATCCCTCCCGCCAGCAGCGTGCCGGTGGGACGTTTTGTCCCTTGGGATTTCAATTTGCTGAGCGGGGTGCTTACTCCTGCTTGCGGGCAGTTCAGCTATATGAGTCAGCCATTCGGGGTCAAGATGGCGGTACAGGCTCGTAACAAGAGTGCCGGGGTGACCAAAAACTATGGTGGCGAGTTCGCGAAGGGGCGGCTCTATCTGGTGGCAGGCAATAATCATGATGGGATTGATCGCACGGATCGAGTGGGGACTATGGCGTCAAATTGGATACTAGGTGAAGCTGATATTGACAGCCAAAGTCGCTTTGCCCGGCTTTCTGAGCGCGATCCCGGCCTGACTACTCCCGAAGAGCCCTTTAAGTTACTGCGTTTTGGCCTGCAAGTGCTTGATGAGGAGTCACCCTCAGTCACCTTCATGGCTGACGCTGACCTGAATCCTGGCATCAAGAATGGTTGTACCAAAGGGGTCAACTGCAATGCCAAGCAGTTGACGATTCCTACGCGGGTGAATAACACCATGACGGCTTATTATGGCCGCCTGCTGGCTGGCACGGCGGCGGGTCTTGCCTCGGCGCCGCTGGCCATTCCACTGCAGATG
>OERO01000166.1_pt1 | contig 17271 bp, 15 predicted proteins | sample 1540041 | NCBI WGS metagenome assembly OERO01 (sample SAMEA3891234, study PRJEB23780) | metagenome | biome: terrestrial biome; feature: animal house; material: water of meat washing | place: Italy | collected 2015-05-12
CCCTCATACTGCGGTGCATAGTAATTGGTTGTCTTATACAAAAACTCTGCACTCTCACTCAATGTCAGAAAACCATGTGCAAACCCTTCCGGGATCCACAACTGTCGCTTGTTTTCACCTGACAAGTGAACCCCAACCCATTGCCCGAAGGTCGGTGAGCTTTTGCGGATATCTACCGCCACATCAAACACTTCACCCGCTACACAACGCACCAGCTTGCCCTGGGCATGGGGAGGCAATTGATAATGCAAGCCACGCAATACCCCTTTCGACGATTTGGAGTGATTATCCTGCACAAAGTTAACCGGATATCCTACCGCCTCTTCAAACAACTTGTGGTTGAAACTCTCAAAGAAAAAACCACGCTCATCACCAAATACTTTTGGTTCAAAAATAAGCACGTCAGGAATCGCTGTCTTGATTACATTCATCTGTCTATCCACATTTGATTCAATTTTTATGGGGGGAGCATCTTCCCTCCCCCCTATATCACATCAGGCTTTGGCAACCATTCTTAACAAATATTGTCCATAGGCATTCTTTGCCAATGGCGCAGCAAGCTCACGTATCTGGTCGGCACTGATAAACTTCTGGCGATAGGCGATCTCTTCCGGACAAGCCACTTTCAACCCCTGACGGGTCTCGATGGTCTGAATAAAGTTGCTCGCTTCAATCAGGCTTTCATGGGTACCGGTATCCAGCCAGGCATAACCACGGCCCATCATGGCCACCGACAGATTGCCTTGCTCCAGGTAGATACGGTTCACATCGGTAATTTCCAGCTCACCACGGGGCGACGGCTTCAGGCTCTTGGCGATCTCCACCACGCTGTTGTCGTAGAAATAGAGGCCGGTCACCGCATAGTTGCTCTTGGGCTCCAGTGGCTTCTCTTCCAGAGAGATAGCGGTACCCTCTTTATCAAATTCCACCACCCCATAACGCTCGGGGTCATGCACATGGTAGGCAAAGACGGTAGCGCCACTCTCTTTGGCCGCTGCCGCCGCCAACTGCTTCTGCAGGTCGTGGCCGTAGAAGATGTTGTCCCCCAGCACCAGCGCACAGGGGTCTGACCCGATAAACTCTTCACCCAGAATAAAGGCTTGTGCCAACCCGTCCGGACTTGGCTGCACCTTGTATTGCAAATTCAGGCCCCACTGGCTGCCATCACCCAGCAATTGCTCAAAACGGGGGGTATCTTGCGGCGTGCTGATGATCAAAATATCGCGAATACCGGCCAGCATCAGGGTGCTGAGCGGATAGTAGATCATCGGCTTGTCATAGATGGGCAGCAGCTGCTTGCTCACCGCCATGGTCACCGGATAGAGACGGGTGCCTGAGCCACCGGCCAGAATAATGCCTTTACGTTTGGTCATGATGCTTGTTTCTTATTTTTAAATTGCAAAAGAAAAGGGTGGCTTGCGGCCACACCTTTCTGTTTTATCCCTGCCAGCCAGGGAGGCAGTCACTACATCCCTGGCCAGTGATTTACTTGCCGAGGATCTCGGTCAACATCCGCTCCACACCGACGGTCCAGTCCGGCAGCACCAGATCGAAGGTGCGCTGGAATTTGCCGGTATCAAGGCGGGAGTTATGGGGGCGTTTGGCCGGGGTCGGGAAGGCACTGGTCGGAACTGCATTGAGCTGTGTCACAGCCAGTTCAACGCCGGCTTCTCTGGCTTTGGCAAACACCAGCTGGGCGTAGTCAAACCATGTTGTTGTACCAGAGGCAATCAGATGGTACAGCCCGGCGACCTCGGGTTTACTCTGCGCAACACGGATCGCATGGGCGGTGCAATCGGCCAGCAACTCGGCGCCGGTCGGAGCGCCGAACTGGTCATTGATCACTGACATCTCGCTACGCTCTTTGCCAAAGCGCAGCATGGTCTTGGCAAAGTTGGCGCCGCGGGCGGCATAGACCCAGCTGGTGCGGAAGATCAGGTGACGGGAACAAAGCGCGGCCCCTTGCTCACCCGCCAGCTTGGTTTCGCCATAGACGTTGAGCGGGGCGGTTGCATCGGTTTCCACCCAGGGGCGCTCACCGCTGCCATCGAACACATAGTCGGTGGAGTAATGCACCAACCAGGCACCCAATGCTTCCGCTTCTTTGGCTATCGCTGCCACGCTGGTCGCGTTGAGCAGCTCGGCAAACTCCCGCTCGCTTTCGGCCTTGTCGACTGCGGTGTGGGCTGCGGCGTTGACAATCACGTCCGGCTTGACCAGACGTACCGTTTCGGCCACCCCTGCCGGGTTGCTGAAATCACCGCAATAGTCGGTGGAGTCAAAATCAACGGCAGTGATGCGCCCGAGCGGGGCCAGTGCACGCTGCAGCTCCCAGCCTACCTGGCCGTTTTTGCCAAACAGCAGGATATGCATCAGGCACGCTCCCCGTAATTCTGCTCAATCCAGGATTGGTAGGCACCGCTCTTGACGTTGCTGACCCACTGCTGGTTATCCAGATACCACTGCACGGTTTTGCGAATACCGGATTCAAAGGTCTCTTGCGGTTGCCAATCCAGCTCGGCACTCATCTTGGTCGCATCGATGGCATAGCGGCGATCGTGGCCGGGGCGATCCGCCACATAGGTGATTTGATCGCGGTAAGAGCCCGCTTTCGGCACCATCTCGTCCAGCAAATCGCAGATGGTGTGTACCACCTCCAGATTCTGCTTCTCGTTGTGACCGCCGATGTTGTAGGTCTCCCCGACCAAGCCCGTGGTCACCACCTTGTAGAGCGCGCGCGCGTGGTCTTCCACATAGAGCCAGTCACGGATCTGGTCGCCCTTGCCATAGACCGGCAGCGGCTTGCCATCCAGCGCGTTGAGGATCACCAGCGGGATCAGCTTCTCGGGGAAGTGGTAAGGGCCGTAGTTGTTGGAGCAGTTGGTGACGATGGTCGGCAGGCCGTAAGTACGGCGCCAGGCGCGCACCAGATGGTCGCTGGAAGCCTTGGAGGCAGAATAGGGGCTGCTGGGGGCGTAGGGGGTGGTCTCGGTAAAGAGCGGCAATGGCTCACCGGCAGCCACTTCATCCGGATGGGGCAGATCCCCATACACCTCGTCGGTGGAGATATGGTGGAAGCGGAAGGCCGCCTTGCGCACCTCGTCCAGACCGTTCCAGTAAGCGCGAGCCGCTTCCAGCAACATATAGGTGCCGACGATATTGGTCTCGATAAAGTCAGCCGGCCCTGTGATGGAGCGGTCAACATGGCTCTCGGCGGCCAGATGCATCACGGCATCCGGCTGGTGCAGGGCAAACACCCGATCCAGCTCGGCACGATTGCAGATATCCACCTGCTCAAACGCATAACGCTCGCTTGTCGATACATCGGCCAAGGATTCCAGATTGCCGGCATAGGTGAGTTTATCGAGATTGATAACGGAATCTTGGGTATCACGGATGATATGGCGCACGACAGCAGAGCCGATAAAGCCTGCGCCACCGGTAACGAGAATTTTCATAGATATGTGTTCTCTTGCGAGGAGTTGATATGTGATAGGTGCGGACTGAAATGGAGTAAACGCTGAAGAGCTGAAGCAATCGCTCAAATTCACTCAATATCCGAGGGCTGACATTTTAGACAAAGCAAAAGTTACATTGATGACAGGCAAACATCATGGCTACCGCCCCTGGGTTACAGCCCCCAGCTTGCTGCTTTTTACCATATTGCTCACGCCTTTGGTCATCATGCCTCCAGCATCGTTATGTCTTGGCAGCGTTGATCGCAACCTTTCTAACGGACACGCCGCGAGTGGCACACTGCACCAGCCCGATTTTATAGGGAATTCTATCCCGTTTTTCCCAAGGATGAACAGTTGAAAGTAATTTGTGATGGGTGCAACTTGAGGCTCATCACAACCTCAAGAGCGCGAAACGCCTACTCATACCTCGCATTTTCAATTACAACCACGCAATTTTTGCTTACATTTTTCACAAAAAACAGGGCAACCCATGAGGTTGCCCTGCTTGATTGTCAGCCAGACCAAAGCTGGCTGGCGATTTATTGAACTCTGTTCAAATTAGCTAAACCTGCATGCCATCAGTCACCTTTTGACTCAACTGCTGCAGCCATGCGCGCCTCTTTACTCTTGTGGCTAGTGAAGTAGCGCATCACCAACACAAAGAAGAGCGGCACGAAGAAGATGGCCAGCACGGTGGCACTGATCATCCCCCCCATCACGCCGGTACCGATGGCGTTACGGCTGCTGGCACCGGCGCCGGAGCTGATCACCAGCGGCAGCACCCCGAGGATAAAGGCGAGCGAGGTCATCAGGATCGGACGCAGACGCAGGCGTGCCGCCTCCACCACCGCCTCACCCAAGCCCATCCCCTTGTCATAGAGCTCTTTGGCAAATTCCACGATCAAAATCGCGTTCTTCGCCGACAAGCCTATGGTGGTGAGCAGGCCGACCTGGAAGTAGACGTCGTTCTCCAGCCCGCGCAGGGTGGCAGCCACAATGGCCCCCAGTACCCCGAGCGGCACCACCAGCATCACCGAGAACGGAATGCTCCAGCTCTCGTAGAGGGCCGCCAGACAGAGGAACACCACCAGCAAGGAGATGGCGTAGAGCGCAGGTGCCTGTGAACCGGCCTGACGCTCCTGGAAGGAGAGCCCGGTCCACTCGATGCCCACCCCTTCCGGCAGCTGTTTCACCATCTGCTCGATGGCGGCCATCGCATCACCGGTACTCTTGCCGGGCGCCGCCTCACCGACGATCTCCATCGCCGGTACGCCGTTGTAACGCTCCAGACGCGGCGAGCCGAAGCTCCACTCGGTGCTGGCAAAGGCGGAGAAGGGCACCATCTGACCGGCACTGTTGCGCACATACCAGAGTTTCAGATCTTCCGGGTTCATCCGGAAGGGGGCATCCGCCTGCATGTAGACCTTCTTGATCCGGCCACGGTCAACGAAGTCATTGACGTAGGAAGAACCCCAGGCAGTGGCCAGGGTGTTGTTGATATCCGCGATGGATAGCCCCTGCGCCAGCGCCTTCTCGTAGTCGATCTTGATATCGAGTTGCGGCGTATCTTCCATCCCGTTCGGGCGTACCCGCACCAGAGTGGGATCCTGCGCCGCCATGCCGAGCAGCTGGTTACGCGCCGCCATCAGCTTGTCGTGACCGATACCGCCGCGATCCTGCAGGAAGAAGTCAAAACCGGTCGCCGTCCCCAGCTCCGGGATCGGAGGCAGGTTGAAGGCGAACACTTGCGCCTCCTTGATGCTGAACAGATAGCCCATGGCGCGGCCGATAATGGCATTGGCGCTGCGATCCGGGCTCTTGCGCTCGCTCCAGTCCTTGAGCTTGATAAAGGCCATACCCGCGTTCTGGCCACTACCGGCGAAGCTGAAGCCGGATACGGTCAGTACGGAGTCAACGTTATCCTTCTCGTTTTTCAGGAAGTAGTCGCGCATGTCCGCCAGCACCACCTCGGTGCGCTGCTTGGTGGCCCCCACCGGCAGTTGCACCATGGACATGATGACCCCCTGATCCTCTTCCGGCAGGAAGGAGGTGGGCATCCGCATAAAGAGCACTGCCAGTACCGCCAGCATGGCGCCGTAGATCAGGCTGTAGCGCACGCCCTGCTTGATCACCTTGCGCACGCCGCTCTGATAGCGGTTGGTACCCGCATCAAAGGCGCGGTTGAACCAGCCAAAGAAGCCGCGCTTGGCACCAAACTCGCCATGTTTCATCGGCTTGAGCAGGGTGGCACAGAGCGCCGGGGTCAGGATCAACGCCACCAGCACCGACAGCACCATGGCCGAGACGATGGTCAGCGAGAACTGGCGATAGATGGCACCGGTCGAGCCGCCGAAGAAGGCCATCGGCACGAACACGGCGGAGAGCACCAACGCGATCCCCACCAGCGCGCCGGTGATCTGGGTCATCGACTTGCGGGTCGCTTCCAGCGGGGAGAGATCCTCCTCGCTCATCAGCCGCTCCACGTTCTCCACCACCACGATGGCGTCATCCACCAGCAGGCCGATGGCCAGCACCATACCGAACATGGTGAGGGTGTTGATGGAGAAGCCGAACGCCGCCATCACCCCGAAGGTACCGAGCAGCACCACAGGCACCGCAATGGTCGGGATCAGGGTGGCGCGGAAGTTCTGCAGGAACAGATACATGACGCAGAACACCAGGAAGATCGCCTCGATCAGGGTCTGCACCACCTCCTCGATGGAGATCTTCACAAACGGCGTGGTGTCGTAGGGGTAGACGATCTCCATGTTGGCCGGGAAGTAATCCGACAGCTCATTGAGCTTGGCACGCACCTTCTCGGCGGTATCCAGCGCGTTGGCGCCGGTGGCCAGCTTGATGGCGACCGCGGCGGTAGACTGGCCGTTGTAGAGCGCATCGGCGTCATAGCTTTCGCCCGCCAGCTCGACCCGGGCCACATCTTTCAGCCGTACCTTGGAGCCATCCTGATTCACCCGCAGCAGGATGTCGTTGAACTGCTCCACGGTAGAGAGCCGGGTCTGCCCCATGATGGTGGCGGTGAACTGCTGATCTTCCACCGACGGGGTGCCACCCAGCTTGCCGAACGCCACCTGGGCGTTCTGCGCCTTGATGGCCGCCTGCACATCACCCGGGGTCATCTGCACCCGGTTGAGCTTGTTGGGATCGAGCCACACCCGCATGGAGTACTGGCTGCCGAACAAGGTGATATCCCCTACCCCGTCCAGACGGCTCAGGGGCTCCTTGATGTTGGAGACCACATAGTCCGCCAGATCGTCGTTGTTCATCGAGCCATCGCTGGAGATGAAGGCCGCGACCATCAGGAAGCTGCTGGAGGTCTTCTGTACCCGGATCCCCTGCTGCTGCACCTCTTGCGGCAGCAGCGACATCGCTTGCTGCAGCTTGTTCTGCACCTGCACCTGGGCGATATCGGGATCGGTCCCCGGCTGGAAGGTGAGGGTCACCGACACCCGCCCCGCGGAGTCAGACTGGGAGGACATGTAGAGCAGGTGATCCAGCCCGGTCATGTTCTGTTCGATGATCTGGGTCACCGAGTCTTCCACCGTTTTGGCGGATGCGCCCGGATAGCTGGCAGAAATACCGACAGCGGGCGGCGCAATGCTCGGATACTGGGCGACCGGCAATTTGATGATGGCCAGGCTGCCCGCCAGCATGATCACCAGCGCGATCACCCAGGCAAAAATGGGTCTGTCTATAAAAAATCGAGCCATGAAGCGACTACTCCATCCTACTTGTTGGCCGGGGTGTTGGACGCAGCTTGAGCAGACGGTGCATCAGCACCCTGCTCGGCGGGATTGACCACGGCGCCCGGTCGTACTTTCTGCAAGCCAGCCACGATCACCCGCTCGCCGGAGGTGAGCCCTGACTCCACCACCCAGTTGCTGCCGACGACACGGCTCAGCTGCACGTTGCGCAGCTCCACCTTGTTGTCAGCGGTTACCACCATCACGGTGGCGCCGCCATTGGGGGTGCGAGTCACGGCAGTTTGCGGCACCAGCAGCCCTTGCGCCCGCTCACCCTCTTGCAGGGTGGCGCGCATAAACATGCCGGGCAGCAGCAGCTGGTGAGGGTTGGGCACAATCACCCGCAGGGTCACCATGCCGGAGGTCTCATCCACGGTCACATCGGAGAACTGCAGCGAGCCCTCTTCGCCATAAGTGGAGCCATCTTCCAGCTGGAAGGTCACCTTGGCCCCCTTCTGCTCGTCCTGGGTCAGCTTGCCCTCGGCGACCAGTCGCTTGAGGCGCAGCAGATCGGCGGTGGACTGACGCACATCCACATACATGGGATCGAGCTGCTGGATGGCGGTCAGGCTGTCTGCCTGCTGGGCGGTCACCAGCGCACCCTCGGTCACCGCGGATTTACCGATGCGGCCGCTGATGGGGGCGGTGATGCGGGTGTAACCGAGATTGATCTCGGCAGTGCGCAGGGCCGCCTTGCTCGCCATGATCTCCGCCTTGGCCTGCTTCCAGCTGGCGTCGGCGTCGTCATAGTCCTGACGGCTGATGGATTTGACCTTGAGCAGCTCCTGATAGCGCTGCGCCTTGAGGCGGGCACTCTGCTCGTTAGCCTCGGCCTTGGCCAGATTGGCCTTGGCGCTGGCAACCGCCGCCTGATAGACAGCCGGGTCGATCTGATAGAGCAGATCGCCCGCCTTCACATCGCTTCCCTCGGTAAAGAGGCGCTTGAGGATGATGCCGCTCACCTGCGGACGCACTTCGGCCACCCGCAACGGGGCGCTGCGGCCGGTCAACTCGGTGGTCAACATCAGCGGACCGCTCTGCAGGGTCACCACGTTGACCGCCGCGGGGGGCATGCCGCCCTGTCCCTGGGGTGCGCCCCCCTTGTCACCACAACCTGCCAGCAAGCCTGTAGCCAGCAAGGCAAGACCAACTGAACGAGCAAGAATATGTTTATGCATGAAACACCTGAGCCTTTGCCAGTCAATGAACAATCAGGGCCGCATGGGCCCTGTTGGTAAATAGTCGAAAGATGAGGCAATATACATACATTCATAAATGTATGTAAGTGACTTTTTGCTTGCATGAGGCACAAATTTCGATGGCCAGACGAACCAAAGAAGAGGCGCAGCAAACCCGCTGCCACATCATGAGCACGGCGCTGGATCTGTTCTGCTCTCAGGGCCTGGCCAAGACCAGCCTGACCGACATCGCCAGGGCGGCAGACCTGACCCGCGGGGCCATCTATTGGCACTTCAAGAACAAGGATGAACTCTTCATTTCGCTCTGGCAGGAGCTCTGCAGCCCCCTCGCCCACCAGCTCGATGCCTGCCTCAATCCAGATGAGCCGGATCCGCTGGGGCAACTGCGCCTCTTCTTCGAAGGGGTGCTCCACAGCTTCATTCACAATCCGGCCCAGCGGCAGATGTTCACCATCCTGTTCAATCTCGAATCGCTGGAGGGGGAAGCCATCTCACTGCGCGAGCATATCCGCAGCCAGTCCGCCAACTTCTTTCGGGACCTGGAGACCACCCTGGCCAATGCGGTACGGCGGGGCCAACTGCCCGCCAACCTCAACCTGCAGCGCGCCGCCACCCTGCTCCACTGCACTCTGGATGGCTACATCATCAACTGGCTCCACTTTCCGGGGCGGATCGACCTGCAGGGCGAATCCGCCTTTATGATAGAGAGCATGTTCACCATGCTGGCCCAGCCCCACGGGCCTGCCTGCGGCCGCTAACCGGCTCCGGCAACTCCCACCCATCCAAATCGGGGCCTGACCGCGCGCTTTGGCAGTCAGGCCCCGATTTGTTACCCTGTGCGCCCCCTGCTTGAGGTAACCCCTGTGCCACACTCTGACGCCATCCCCGCTTCCCGGCCATTTAACGACCAGCACGCCCACGTTCGAGCTGCCTTTGTGGCACGTCTCAAACCCGGTGCTCACCTGCTCAATGGTCAGTGCGGTACGGGGGAGGATCTGTGCTGGCTGCGTGCAGAAGGGTATGTGGTCACCGCCTGTGAAGCGGTACTGGCCGACGCCAAAGTCGCCTCGCAGCAATCCGGACAAGCGGTGCGGGTCTGCCCGCTGGCGAAGATGCACTCGGTGCTCCCTTACGATGGCATCTGGCTGAGCCGCCCGCTTGATAGCGACGCGGCCACCCTTGTCCCCCTGTTGCAACAGCTGGCGACCCTGCTCAAAGCGGGCGCTCCGCTCTGCTTCCCCCTGCCGCCAAGCGGCAAGATAAGTCACGCTCAGCTACAGCAACTGGTCACCACATCCGGGATAGCGCTGCAACTGGCGCCGATGGAAGCCGTATCAGCCAGTACGTCAGATTCCTCAAGTCAACACGCCAGCCAGTACGTCATGTTGCTGCGTGGCGATCATCAGGCCACCTAACGGGCTAATTCATCACGGATTTTCCCGTTCAACGCCAAGCCGACAGCTAGTCGGCGATCTTGGCTTTCGACAATATTTAACTCGGCGTTAACGCAGAAAAGGCAGACATAACACGGCTTACGTGTTAAAAAGTGTGATTAATATCAAATTTTAATAACAAAACAGACAATACAACCAACTCCGGATTTCCTTATGAAACTTGTCCTGAAACTCATTGCTGGCATCCTTGCCGGTCTCTTGCTCGGTCTCTACGCCCCTGAGTGGGTGGCGCGCGTGCTGTTTACGGCCAAGACAGTGATAGGTCAGCTGATCACCTTCACCATTCCGCTCATCATTCTGTTCTTTATCATGAGCGGCATCGCCAGCCTGCCGAAAAACTCCGGCAAGCTGCTGGGCAAAACCGTGGCCCTCTCCTACTGCTCCACCATTCTGGCGGGGCTGTTCGCCTTTACCGTGGCGAGCCACCTGATCCCGCAGTTCACCACCGCCGCCGAGCCCACCACGGCCACGGCCATCAAGCTCGCCTCCTACGTCAATCTGGAGATCCCGCCGCTGTTTGGCGTGATGTCGGCACTGGCCGCTGCCTTCGTGTTCGGCATCGGCATCAGCGCCACCCAGGCCACCGATCTGCGCCGGGTCGCCGATCAGGGTCGTGACATCATCGACCGCCTGCTGGCCAAGGTGATCATCCCGCTGCTGCCGTTCTATATCGCCGGGGTCTTTGTCGAGATGACGGTGGAAGGCACCGTATTCGCTACCCTGAAAACCTTCGGCGTGGTGCTGGTGATGGCGATCCTGATGCACTGGATCTGGCTCTCCGTGCTGTTTATCGGCACCGGTCTGGCCCTTGGCCGCTCACCGGCCCAGCTCATCAAGAACATGCTGCCCGCCTACTTCACCGCGCTGGGGACCATGTCGAGCGCCGCCACCATTCCGGTCGCCCTGCAATCGAGCAAGAACAACGGCGTGAGCGACGGTATCGCCAACTTCACCGTGCCGCTGTGTGCCACCATTCACCTCTGTGGCTCCACCATTACCCTGGTCACCTGCGCCACCGCGGTGATGTTCCTCTCCGAGCATCTGGCCATTCCGGGCATCGAGACCATGCTCCCCTTCATCATGATGCTGGGGGTGATCATGATCGCCGCACCGGGCGCGCCGGGTGGTGGCGTGATGTCGGCGCTGGGCCTGCTCACCTCCATGCTCGGCTTTGGTGAAGCCTCCATCGCCCTGATGATCGCCCTCTATCTGGCGCAGGACAGCTTCGGCACCGCCTGCAACGTCACCGGTGACGGCGTGATTGCCCTGTGGGCGGATCGCTTCGCCAACGGTAGCGAGAGCGCAGCTCCAGTGGCCGAGGCCGAACAGGCGTAAGCTCGCCGGGATGGCAACCGCCATCCTTTGTAAAAACCGCAGGCCCGAACCATGTTCGGGCCTGCGTCGTTTCTGCCACCTTCACTGCTTTTGTACGTATTCCTCCTCCCTCTCTTTACCCCCCTCTGCCGTAAACAGCATTCGCGCAGCTCTCTACACCCGACAAAATTATTGGCATATGCTACATATGAGCGTATAAATGGCTTATGCCAATTAGGAGCCACCATGCCAAGACCCAAGATTGCCCGCCAGATCTGTGGCCGCCCCGCCAACAGCTGCTTCAAACCCAACGGCCGCCCCATGCATCAGCTGGAACAGGTCACGCTGGCCCCTGACGAGTTCGAGGCACTGCGCCTCGTCGACCTTCAAGGAATGCAGCAGCAGGAGGCCGCCCTGGTGATGGGGGTCTCCCGCCAGACCCTGGCCAATATCCTGAAAAAAGGGCGCTACAAGGTGGTGGAGTGTCTGAGTCTGGGCAAGGCATTGATGATGCAACCCGCCGAGCCCGACCACCCAACCAGTGGAGAAGAGCCGACATGAATGCTGTCACAACCATGACCACCAACCCCAGCAACAGCGCCCTGATGCTGAGTCAGGGGCTGCTGGCTGGCCACTTTACCCGTGCCGAGCAGCTGCAAATTCTTAACCCCGAAGGGAACGTTATCGCCACCCTGGCTAACCCGGCCGCCGCCGAAGGCTGCCACGGCAAGCAAGCGCTGCTCGACGCCCTCGCCCATCATCAGGTGGGTCAGGTGGTGGTGCGCAATATCGGCGAGCGGATGCTGGGTCGCCTGCTGGCGGCCAATATCCGGGTGCTGCAGTGCCGCTCTGCCCGCCTGCCGCTGCCCGCGCTGCTGGCCCCCGCCAATCTGCAACCTCTTACCGAGGCCAGTCAGGGCCGCCCGTCTCGCCGTCATCAGAGCAAGGCGACTATCCGTGCCATCCAGCCCGTCGGCGCAGGCCACCCCCATTGTCACGGTGGTTGCAACAGTGGCTCCGATCACTGTTGCGCCAGTAGTGGCAATCAGGCAGAGAGCTCACGACAAGGCCATACTTGTTGCCACGGCAGTGAAGGCGCCAACCAGCAGGGCGGTTGCTGCCATCATCACTGATGCCATCGCCGTGCATGTCATCACCATCAAGGAGAAGAGATCATGTCCATCTGGTTGTTGAGCCTGCTCGCCTCGTTCGTGCTGATCCTGGCCATGGGCACCATCATCTGGTGGCGCCAATACCAGCTTGCCCAGAAGCGGGAAGATAAAGAGGTGCGCCCCTGTGGCTGCTCCAGCGCCTGCGCGGATCACCTCTACCAGATCAGCGAGCCGACGCCCAAAAAGTAACCTGACCGCACACGCCATAGCCGCAGATAGAAGGTCGGCAAAATAAGGGCGCGTGGAATCGAGAGGCGCATAAAAGAGAGGGGGCACCTGCTGGTGCCCCCTCTCTATATTTATTCCTCGTCATGCTTGATCCGCCGTATTGCCCCTTAAGCTCATCACACACGCTCAACCCGGCTCGGCGCCGCTGGCCGCCACACTCGCAGAGCAGGCCGGATCCTGATACTGCTGATAGATGGCATAAAACTCGGCCTTGTTGTGCAGGGCTGCGGCGACACAGGCGGGATCAAACTGGCTGCCGGCATGCTCCTCCAGATAGGCAAACGCCGTCTCGAACGGCCATGCCTTCTTGTAGGGGCGCTCGCTGGTCAGGGCATCAAACACATCGGCCACCGTCACGATGCGCGCCGCCAGCGGGATCGCCTCCCCCGCCAGCCCCAGCGGATAGCCGGTGCCGTCGAAACGCTCGTGATGGCTGGCGATGATATTGGTCAGCATGTCGGTGTGGTGAATGCCATCGAGACCAAACTCGTTGATCATCAGGCTGATCATCTCCCGCCCCTTGCCGGGGTGGATCTTCATGATCTCGAACTCTTCCGGCGTCAGCTTGCCCGGCTTGAGCAAAATGGCATCCGGCACCGCGATCTTGCCGATGTCGTGCAGCTCGGAGAAGAGGTAGATAAACTCCACCTCCTCATCGCTCAGCCCGCAAGTCGGGGCCAGCGTCTTGGCGATCAGCCGGGAGTAGGCCGACATCCGGTGCAGATGGTTGGCGGTCTCCTCATCCCGATAACGGCTGAACTCCCGCGCCGTGGTCAGCGCGCCGCCAAGGGTCTGGATGGAGAAAAACTCCACCGCAATGATGGCCGAGAGCGCCTGGGCATAGGCCGACAGCTCGCTGCGGATCGGCTCCTCGAAGTATCCCGGCTCCATGGCATCGCAAAACAGAAAGCCAAACAGCTTGCTGTTGAACAGCAGCGGCTCGGTATAGCTGGAGGCATAACCCGCCTCCAGCACCTTGCGGCTGTGCTCCGACGCCGAGCCACGCAGGGCGTCGAGATTGCCGAGCACCCGGGGCTGCTTGTGCTCCGCCAGATAACTCAGGGAGGGAACATCGCTCAGCTTCACCTCATATTGCACCAGTGGCGAGGGCCCCTCGGTGCTGTGGGCAAAGGTCTTGAGCTGATCGGTATGGGGATCGTAAATCGCGATGGCCACCCGACTCAGCTTGTCAAAGCGCTGCCTGAGCGTGGCATGTACGCTCTGCATTTTTTCGCCAAATGAACTTTCCATCGCCTTCTCCAACGGGACCCCGTGATGGAAGTATAGTGACTCCCTTTGACGCTCTCCCCGCCACAGCGTCAAAATTGACAGAAAAATCAACAAAGCAGCTTCCCCACAACAAGCCCGCATGGCAGAGGCAATAGCCCTACCAAGGGCGCGCCATCACCGGCTGCTGGTGCGGCCCAATCTTGCCTGGTCGGAGATATTGTTCGGTTCTGCCATGCTGGCTGTATAGTTTTTGGTTAACCATTCCGGTAAAATCCGCGCCCTTAAAGAAGAGCCACCTAAGAGTGATTGAGCGATGTCCAACACAAAACAGGCCCCCAAAGTAGGATTCGTCTCCTTGGGTTGCCCCAAAAACCTGGTCGATTCAGAACGCATCCTGACCCAGCTGCGTACCGAAGGGTACGATGTGGTGCCCAGCTATGACGATGCCGAGCTGGTCGTCGTCAACACCTGCGGCTTTATCGACAGCGCGGTGCAAGAGTCGCTGGAAGCGATCGGCGAAGCGCTGGCCGAGAACGGCAAGGTGATCGTCACCGGCTGCCTCGGCGCCAAAGAGAATCAGATCCGCGAGATCCACCCCAAGGTGCTCGAGATCACCGGCCCCCACGCCTATGAAGAGGTGCTGGGTCACGTCCACAAATATGTGGAGAAGCCGCAGCACAACCCCTTCACCAGTCTGGTACCGGCCCACGGCGTCAAGCTGACCCCGCGCCACTACGCCTATCTGAAGATTTCCGAAGGGTGCAACCACCGCTGCACCTTCTGCATCATCCCCTCCATGCGCGGGGATCTGGTGAGCCGCCCCATCGGCGACGTGCTGGCAGAAGCCAAGCGCCTGAAAGAGGCGGGCGTGAAGGAGCTGCTGGTGATCTCCCAGGACACCTCCGCCTACGGCGTCGATGTGAAGCACCGCACCGGTTTCTACGACGGCATGCCGGTCAAGACCAGCATGGTCGCCCTGTGCGAAGAGCTGGCCAAGCTCGACATCTGGGTGCGCCTGCACTACGTCTACCCCTACCCGCACGTGGATGACGTCATCCCGCTGATGCGCGATGGCAAGGTACTGCCCTACCTCGACATCCCGCTGCAGCACGCCAGCCCGCGCATCCTGAAACTGATGAAGCGCCCGGGTACCGTCGAGCGCACCCTGGAGCGGATCCAGAAGTGGCGCGAGATCTGCCCGCAGATCACCCTGCGCTCCACCTTTATCGTCGGCTTCCCGGGCGAGACCGAGGAAGATTTCCAGATGCTGCTGGACTTCATCGACAAGGCGGAGCTGGATCGGGTCGGCTGCTTCAAATACAGCCCGGTCGAAGGGGCGCTGGCCAACGAGCTGCCGGATCCGGTACCGGAAGAGATTCAGGAAGAGCGCTTCCAGCGCTTTATGGAGCTGCAACAGCAGGTCTCCATCCGCAAGCTGGCCCGCAAAGTGGGTCAGGAGATGACCGTTATCATCGACGAAGTGGACGAAGAGGGCGCCACTGGCCGCTCCTTCGCCGATGCGCCGGAGATCGACGGTCTGGTCTACCTCAACGGCGAAACCGGCCTCAAGCCGGGGGACATGGTCAAGGTGCGGATCGACGAATCCGACGAATATGACCTGTGGGCCAGCCTGATCAGCTAATTGAGGCTCTACCAGCCAAATGAAAAAAGCGCCTGCGGGCGCTTTTTTATTGGCTCAATGTCGCAGGCAAAACCGCTGGCCTAGCTCAAATCATGGAGCGCCTTGCCAAGGGGCGGCGTGAGGCGCAAGTCAGAGAAGCGCACCGCCAGCCCCTGCCGCTCCGGCGTGCAGCACATCACCCCGATAAAGCAGCGCTCGCTTGGCGGGAACGGGGCGAGGCGCAGCAGCGGCCACACCTTGCCATCGGTGGAGTATTGCAAACGCAGGCAATCGGCCAGCCGGGTCAGCCGCAGCCAGAAGCGGCGCGGATTGCCGGGGAAAATACCGGTGGCCCAGTCAGAGCGCGGATTGGTCAGCACGCTGCCGATCATCGGCTGGGCATCGTTGTACTCGATCCCCGCTTTCAGCCAGTGCGCCTCGTCTTGCAGCAGCATCAGCCCCGCCTGATCGTAGAGGGTGGTGAACTCCCCCTCGACGCAGACCTGAAAGGTAAACTCCCCCGCCACCTCGCAGCCATAGAGATGCCCGCTGTGGCGCTCGAAGCCATACCAGGTGCTGCGCCAAAAATCGGTCTGCTGGTCTGTCACCACCTGCAAACCGTCGTCTGTCTGGTGCCACTCGGCCGGTTCATTGAGCCAGCGCCATTCCATCCCTTCCATCATCCTGCTTTGCTCCCTTTTATCCCGCGTAATCCCGCACAAATGGGGCTAGCCAACGCCTCGTCCGGTCACGACAGGTCATGGCTGCGCCTCTGCGGAACCCATAAAAGGAGTCAATAGTGTCGCTATTGCCGCCCCGATACAAGGCTTGTGCGTTGCGCCATCAGTGCGCCCCAAAAAGCGCGGGGGGCCTGATGGCCCCCCGCAAACACACCGGATGAGAAAATGCCTTACTTGGCGGCGCTATCCTTCACGCACTTCTGGACAAAGCTGTTCTTGGCCGCGCCAGCCAGCTTCTTGTCGGCCGCCGCCTTCTCGCACTTGGCCGCCGGATCCACCGCCGCGCCCGTCTTCACGCACTTCTGGATAAAGCTGTTCTTGGCCGCACCGGCCAGCTTCTTGTCGGCGGCCGCCTTCTCGCACTCGCCGGTCGCGGCGCCAGCGGCATCTTTCACGCACTTGCCGACAAAGCTGGTCTTGGCGGCGCCGTTAAGCTTTTTGGCTGCGGCCTGCGCCTCGCACTGCAACTGGGCTGTGTCGTTGGCAAAGACCGGATTGGCCAGCAGCACGCTGCCGCAGAGCAGGCCGAACAGGATGGTACGCTTCATGGGAGATCTCCTCTCTATCTGGTGATGTGTTTGCATGGTCATATTTGCATGACGATGTGTTGCAAATGGCTGTGATTGCAACAGCTGATTGTTGCCGCAGATCCCCCGCCTCGCCAGCTTGGGAGCGGAGCACAGGGCAACCATCGCCCGCACTATAGCGCCGATTGGCTGAGCGGGATTGTCCCCAGCCAACCCTTCCCCGACGGCAAGTCTGCCCCCAACTTTCCCGCCACGCCCGCCAACCCCAATAAAATCAAGGGCCATGGGAATCCGGTGCCCGCTCCGTTCGATTTGTTGAGCCAGCGCAAAAAATCAGTCATTACTGACACTTACGTCATTTTTTGACTGGCACGACCAGATTCGATTGGCTTAACATAGCCATCCGGTGCCTATTCATCAGTGATGGGCTGCTGCCCTCGCTGGTTAATGGAGCATATTGGAAGCTGTAATCCACGGGCGGTAGCGTGGGTTTTGCACAGTGATTGATGCATTGCGTAGGTTGGCGCTGAGCGTAGCGAAGCCCAACAAACGGGATATATGACTTTC
>OERO01000174.1_pt1 | contig 16593 bp, 24 predicted proteins | sample 1540041 | NCBI WGS metagenome assembly OERO01 (sample SAMEA3891234, study PRJEB23780) | metagenome | biome: terrestrial biome; feature: animal house; material: water of meat washing | place: Italy | collected 2015-05-12
ATGCTAGGGAGAGGAACAGTCCTCGAACATCCGTCGGATAGATATTTTAAGAGCAGGTTATCCACAGATATTGGGTAATATCTTTTTTGTATTTAAAGCTTGGCTCTTTTCGGAGAGTCTTTTTTTAAATTCAAAGAGAGGAAATATGTCTAAATTAGATATGAAACTGCTAGCAGCAGCGGTAGTGATATGTGCACTAGCACTGGTAACGCAGAGAACGTCTGGATTTATTCAGTGTTTCTTTTCAGGTCAATCCACTTCTTATCAGTGGGTTGTTGGTGAGTGTAAACAACAGGAGTAGGTATGAATACACGTCCCATCAAGGGCAACGTTAACATTGAAACTCTGAACAAGGTTGCATCAAACCTCGGTGGAATGTCCAACGAAGAGCTTGAGCAAGAGCTTGTTTGGCTTGCAAATGGCATTACGGTAGCGAAAAGTAAGATAGCTCGTGAGCAAAGCAATATGAAAGCTCACAAGTATATCATCCGTCGTGCAAACGTATTACCAGAGCGGGTTGTGTATCTTGCCCGTAAGAGTTATGAAGGTGCCAAAGAATCTCTGCTTGAAGCTGAGTTCCAGAAGCATCAATTCATGAACAACTATCGTAACTTCCGTGATATTCTTTACATCCGTAAGTCCGTTGAGTTGATCAAACAACAACAATAAGAGGTTTCAAAATGTTTCCAGTAACATTGCAGGATAAGCACGACAAAGTGTTAACAGTCTGGCCTCCTTGCTATGGCTTTCTTCAGCACGACAACTACCACGGTGGTGATGATTGTGATGAAGATGACGATTATTACGACCCCATTACCTACGAAGCCAATGAAGGCTGGACGCAGTATGTCCACGTTTGGGATAGCAGCTACAGCTTGATGCAAAGCTCCGGCAGTGATGAAGTCCTGAGCAGAAACATGTCAATGGAAGATATTCGTATTATCTGGAACTCTGGAACCCACATCCCTATGCGTGGAAAGGATGGGAGCAACAACATCATCTCCTTCCAATATGCTTTCTATCACGCTGATGTAGGGGATGAAAAGCCTAAGAACGCAGTTGAGCTTTGGGCTGAATATCGTGAACGACCTGATGTAACTGTCAAGTCAGTTATGGAAGCGCTTGAAGCTTTCATGGATAAAGATCGTCCTTCATGTCTTGTTTGGCATGAAAAAGGTTTTATGGGTGTAGTAACAGAAGATGTATCTGAACCAGTTCCTGCTGATCGTTGCCTGTTCTACCTTATGGTGAATCGTCTGTTCTATCAAGAAGACGAACAAGCAAACGTGTGGACTTTCCTTGATAAGCTCTACATGGATAACTGGTCTCCGTTACAAGCTCTTGCCTATTCTCGATTGATTAACGCAAAAGAGAACCTGTTTGGTGAAGTACGAGTTGCCTTTACTGGTAACGAATATGATAACTGCCTGTTCCCTGTAACACTGTACACAGTGGGTATCGGAGCTAATATGGCAGAACCTCGCCAGACCGCGTGGCGTCAACCGTCATATATGGCTGGTGAAGGACATTTTCGTGATGAAGACTACCAGAGTATTTGGTATGACGTTCCCGGACACGAAGAGCACGAGTTGTACGTAAACAATTCAATGTTCTTACCTATTCTTCAACCAGAAGCCCTTCAAGATCGTGTACTTAAAGAGCCTATGCTGATTGTAGCTTTTGCCAAAGCTATCTCTTTGTCAGACAAGACTCGAAATGAGTTGTTATACACTCGATATAACAACGACCGTGTTAACACTTACACAATGATTCGCCACTTTCAACAGTCGAATCTGTCAAATAATAGCAGTTTTAATGTGCTGCCTAGTACGGAGTGGGATTCAATTCTCACGAAACTTTTCTTAGGAAATTAAAGGTTAAAGACAATGGCAATTTCCACAACATTAGCTCCTGTAGAAGTTAGTGATATGTTGGGTGAGCAGGTTTTTACGAGCCGAGTCTGTTTCGGTATTCATAACGCTATGCACAACTTCAGCACTCGTGATATTAATGGCCTGAGTAATCGAACCAGCTTAGATAACTTCACAGCACACATGGGTAAGATTAACTACTGGCCTCACTGCAACATGGATGAGATTGAGTCTCATTTGTTGGATACTGCTGATGTACTAAACTCCTGTTCTATGTACAAAGATATGTTCACAATCACTTCTGCTAATAGTGTAGAGGTTGATCTTCGTGAACACGCAGCAGATAAAGTTTTTACAGGACTAATGACTTTCCGTAGTTATCTCGATTGCGAGTATGAATCTATGGATTTTCTTTCAGAGGGAGTTGATGATAGAGAAGAATGGCTATTCCGTCGTCGTGTTGGATTAGCTCTAGCTCTTGCTGGGGTAAGTAAGGATTTCTTTGGGGAGCTTAACTTTGATAGAGTTAATGATTCCACTGATGAATCAACATCTATCTACTTACCGCACGACTTACCAGCATTTGCATTTCTTCCGATCATTTGCAATACAGATGAGTTTTCAACCGATGTTTGGTTGCAAAACAAAGTTGGAGAAGGTGATAACACATCAGGGTATATCCGAAACCATGACCGTGCAGCCCTTCGTCGTATTGCTCGTAATCGAAACCAAAACGCAGAGATGTACTCTTCAATGAGTACCTTTTTGAGAGTTTGGTCTATGAGCACTGGTTGGAAACGTTCATCTCTTGATGAAAAGATTTCTAACATCAGTGTAAATGGTTTCTTAGAACGTATTGAAAGCCGTTGTGACTCTAGCACAGAGAACAACAAAGAAACAATCACATCCCTCTTTAAAGAATTGGTGGAATACTACAATGACTAAGCGCATCTTTTTAATCGGGACGGACCCAGAGATGTTTGTCCGTACTTCTTCTGGCATCATCACCTCTGTTGCTGGCAAGCTGGGCTGTTCTAAAGAAAATAAAATTGATCTGGCTAAGGATGTTCGTCTCCAAGAAGACAACGTTCTTGCTGAATTTGATATCAACCCACAACAAGGTTTTGAAGCGTTTAATGACAACGTTCAGCGTGGTATCGATCTTACCAACGAAGTTCTGAAGAAACAGGACATGGAAGCGGCTCTTGGTGTAAGCTCTCATATCTTCTCTAAAGAAGAGTTGGAATCTTTCCATCCGTCCGCTTTCGTGTTTGGTTGTACTCCAGACTTCAACGCATTCACTGGTCAAAAGAATGCTTCTCCAACTTCAGAGAACAAGGGCTTGCGTACAGCAGGTGGTCATGTGCACATTGGTGTCACTGGCTCTCTGGATGTGAATAAGAAGGTTCAGATGATGCTGGGCGTTCTGTGTGATTACTTCCTGTCATTGCCTGCTGTTCTGATGGATGGTGATACTCGACGTAAAGAGCTGTACGGTAAAGCATCCGCAATCCGTTACAAACCTTATGGCATTGAGTATCGCTCTCTGTCGAACTTCTGGATTGGCAAGAAAGAAGATCGTCAATTCGTGTACGATCAAGTTGACAAGGTTGTACAAAATAGCGACATGGAGTTCTTGATGAGCCTCCACTCTCGCCTTCCGATTGAAAAGCTGCACCAGATCATCAACACCAACGATGTTCGTGAAGCAGATGTGTTCTTGAAACGTTTACAGGTAGCGTAAGGGGTTATCGTGAGCTTAGTAACTGACTTCTCTCATTACTATTGTGGGACATGGATTGCTGAAAGACGTGGGAACTTAAACATCCCACTGTTTGTTATGAACGTATTCCAACAAGGTGAGTTCTCTCGTGATGACTTCTCTCACGAAGCAGAGATGGCTTTGATGTTCGAAGCAGAGCGTTGGATTAAAACAGACTCAGGGTTTAACCGTACAACAGTTCAGATTGGGGTTTTCAACCCTAACCTGATTCTGGAATCCCCTGATGTTGGTTATCTTCAACACGGTCGTAACATGGTAAGTTGGACTCACATCAATCCAGTTCGTCAGCGAGCTAAGGGGTTGATGGGTAACAAACTCCGTGGTGTAACTTCTCTTGGTCGTAACATCTCCGGTGAGATGGTTTATAACTTGTTTAACCCATCCTTTGAAGGCTTGTTGACTCGCTTTATCTTCATCAATCCTTCTGATGGTCTTGTTTATTATAAAGGTGCACATGTTGGTCGCGTGCTTCTCAGTGCTGGACATGACAGCCGTGGTCGTCAGACCGTACAACTGCTTGATGTGTTCAAGCATATTCAAAGTGATTTTAACCAATACACTGTGGAGTTAGTGGAGTCGTTATGACAACTGTAGCGCAAGCTTTTGGATACCGTAGTAATCGTCTGAGTGAAGCACATCCGAGTATCGCATTCCAATGCGGTATTGGTATTGAGCTGGAGCTTGAAGGTGACGATCATATCGAAGCAGATATGTGGGAATGTACAGAGGATGGCTCGCTTCGCAACGGATGTGAAATGGTCTGTTCTCGCCCTTACAATGGTGTAGAACTGTTTGACGCTATCAACAATCTGAGTGAGGCAGTGATGGAGTCCGAAGCAGAAGGGACTTGGCGATGTTCCACTCACGTTCATATGGATATGCGAGATGCTGATAGCAATATCGTTAAGAAAGTTATCCTTGGGTGGACTTTCTATGAAGCATTGATGTTTAAGTGCTCTGGTTATCACCGTTATCGTAGTAATTTCTGTCCTGCTTTTGCGGTAGTGCAGGCTCAAGTAATGAATGCTTCTGAAGCATTTAACTACGAAGGTGAGAACTTCTTACGACACATTGTTGATCGTTGGGATAAGTACACATCACTTAACCTACTTCCTCTGGCTCAGTTCGGTTCTGTTGAGTTCCGTATCTCAGAGCCTAAGTGGAAGAAAGGTCAGCTGTTAAATCTGGTAAACCGCTTCTTGGTTCTTAAGAAATTAGCAGTTGAAAATGCAGAGATGGACAATGAAGAGTTTGTTGAGATGCTTAACAGGGTTCGTTTTGACCCTATGCTCCCTCACCTACCTCTGGACTACACCCCAAGACACGAAGATCTTGATAGTGGTTATCGTCTGGCTCGTGATATCCTGTTCTGTCGTAACCGATCTGTGCGTCAGGTTGGTCGTATTCGTTTACAAACTCTTGATAATAGTGGGTCCGTAGTTGTATCTCTTCGTGACATGTCTGACTTCTATGGCTTCCTCGGATATGTTCGAGGTAACGCTCCAGATATTCATGATGAGATCATGGCTCTGTATGAAACAGAGATTAGTGAAACTCGTGAAGCAACAGAGGGACAGATTCGTACCATGCTCAACATGATGCGTGAATCTGGCGTCTCCGATAACAACGTCACTGAGTATATTCCAGATCACTTGGAAATTCAGTTAGAACGACTGCTGTAACAATGGGTGCCTCGAAAGGGGCACAACTAAAGGTTAATTAGATGAAAGGGTTTACCCTTCAGGTGGATTAGAAAATTTGTGGTATCGTATTAGCAGGTGGAAGCCTCTCAAGTTATGACTTAGATATTTACAACCAGCTTCTCTATGCTGGTGTATTTCGTGGTCAACACTCAACTGGTATTTTTGGTCAGCGTAAAAGCGAAAGATCTGTGTTCTCTTACAAAGAAGCACTGCCTTCCTATGCTTTCATGTTACAGAAAGAGTACACCGAGCTGACAACTGGCCTTACTAATTACACAGTGCCTCCTTCATGGATTGTCGGTCACAGCCGACATGCTACGAAAGGCGCTATTAACTCACGTAACGCCCACCCATTCTCTCACGGAAACATCACTCTGGTTCATAACGGAACCTTAGTTGATCAAGACCTCCTGCCTGACAGTAAGGCTTTTGAAGTTGATAGTGAGAATATCTGCCACTCTATTAACAAGATTGGTGCAGCAGAGACTATTCAGAAGTTGGATGGTGCATTCACTCTGATCTGGCATGATGCAAGTGATAACCGTCTTCACATCATTCGCAACGATGAGCGTCCATTCCATCTAGCCCGTCTGGGAACTTCATGGTTTGGTGCTTCAGAAGAAGCGATGTTGATGTGGATTCTTCAGCGTTCTAAGAGCCACAAGAACCGAATTGATGAGCACTTTGAGTGTAAAGTCGGTACAGAGTACATCTTTGATGTTTCTGACAACAAGATGACTTTGGTAGAGGAGGTCGTACATGAACTCCCGGTTTTTACGGTAGCAACGCGTTGGGGAAGTTATTACTCGAACAGCTACAGCAACAATCACTCAAGCGTGACAAAAAGTTACGTAAACGGGAACAGCGACGAGCAAAGAAAGCCCGGCGTAACCGCAGGTGATGTACGTCGTCGTGAAGCAATCTTGAAACAAAACAAGATCGCCTCTGACAAGGGTGTTGATATCCGTCGTGATATGCAGGTTGATATTATTCCTCACGAGTTTGTTTGTTATAAAGATACCGATCGCGGTAAGATGGTTGGTTATATTTATGATGACAAAGCTCAAGAGTATATTGAGGGTGATGTTCATAACATCCTGCAAACTGATTACGAAGCCGCTCTTAAGAACAAGCATATGATTTACCGTGGTACGGTTGGCTGTATCTCTGAAGTTAATAGCATGATTCGTTTGGTGTTGATCTCCGGTCACTTCTTTGACTTGTCGAAAAAGGAGCCGGAAAGCACTACAGCTGATTTCGATGATGATATCCCTTTTGATGCAGAGGATAGTTTTGTCAGCAAAAATGGGGTGACTATCACTCGTAAATTCTGGGAAGCCCATTCCCACGGTGATTGTGGTGGCTGTGATAAGCACATTGACTGGAAAGAAGCACCAAGTGCGATCTTCGCATACCAAGCATATTGGCATAAGGCTTGTTTTGATTCTATTCAAAAACAAGTGGAAGACACTGAAGAGGATGAGATTCCTATCGGCGTTTGTTCAGTGTGTGGCGAAGTGAAGTCTGACTTTGAGTTTGATGAAGAGTTCAGTAAACTTCGTGGTGACGATGTTTGTAAAATCTGTGCTGATAAAGCAAAGAAGCAAGCAACTCAAGTCACTCTGAAAGAGGGTTATGTTTGGACCAAGTGTGTTGATACAACAAGTGCTCGACGTCCTGAAGTAGCTCTTCGTGTTGATCAAAAGATTCTGGACAATATGGTTGTCATGGAATCATCAACCAAACGTAAGAGTGAAATCACTCTGGAAGATGTCTTCGGTGCTTACATTGAGAAGCGTTGGGGTGGTATCTATGCTATTGCAGTGACTACCCCAAAGGAGGAATCCGCTCCAGTAGCGGAAACCTTTCGTGAGTCAAAAACCTCAATCACCAGAACTGTTGCATCCTTTGATGGAAACCGTTCAGCAACCTTCACAAAAGCCCTCTGGTCTACTATGGGGTTTTGTGCAGTCTGTTTTAAAAAGATTCCGTGGCGTGATGCAGAACTCTGCACACTAAACAGTACCAATCAAGTAGTGTGCGATTCAGTGCACTGTAAAGGTCATAATTAAGAGGTGTATTATGGAAATTCGTAAGATGATGTTGGATAACGTTGTAACCACTCGCCGTATTCCAATGACAAGCACAGGATGTGATAACCTTCGTGCAATCCAGAAGTGGATGCAAGAGGGTATTGGTGGGTTAGTTAATGCACCTGTTGAGATTCCTTTCCCGACAGTTATTAACAACGTGCTGGCTGACTATGTGAAACTGAAAGGTATCAAGGTTGAGCCTCATGTCAAGCAAGGAAACTAACAAGCCGAAAATTACCCTGCTGGAGTATCAACGACTCCGGCTACAGGACATGACAACGGAACAGCGAAAGGTGTATCCGATTGCTATGGGTTTAATGGATGCACCTTCTGATGAAGCAGAAGAGATCTGCATCTTTGATTATCACACTCTTGAAGAACGTATCCAACGTACTCGCAACGAAATTCTTAAACTTAAAGGTATCTAAAAATGACTACTCGTATCCGTGTTCTCCCTTATGGCCCTTCTGATTCTGTTAATGCTCTGGTATCCAGCTTGAATCAACATCTCCGTGACAACCGAATCAATGCCAACGCAATGGCTCTTCTGTCTGATGGAACCAGCCGATTCCGTGCTCGTCCTGGTGATGTGATTATCAACTACGGAAACCGTCGTTATCAAGAATCCTTCTTCGAAGGTGCAACGGTCCTGAACAACGTAGCAGCGTTGAATCGTGCGGCTAACAAGGTTGCAGCTTTTAATACTATGCGTCTTGCGGAAGTCAAGACTGTTGAATATACCACCAACCGTGAAGAAGCACAGAACTGGAACCGAAATAGTATCGTTTATGAACGTGGTATACTGAATGGTCACTCCGGTGAAGGCATTATCGTTCGTCTTCCTCGTGAGGGTGTTGCAGAGGCTCCTCTGTACACGAAAGCAATCACTGGTCCACGTCGTGAATGGCGTGTGCATATTTTTGAAGGTGTTATTACTTACGTCCAGAAGAAGATTCGTCGTAATGGGTATCGTGATAACCCTAACTATCGTGAAGATGTTCGTAATCACCACACTGGTTGGGTTTATTCAAATGCTTTTAATGATTCACCAAATGATCAGGTTCTGATTCAAGCGCACAAAGCAGTACAAGCTCTTGGTCTTAACTTTGGCACTGTTGACCTTATCAGTAAAGGTGAGGAAGCATGGGTGTTAGAAGTTAACACCGCTCCGGGCCTGACTGGTACGACTCTGGAAACTTATCAGCACAACTTCTTGCAGTATGTTGAGTCTCTCCGTGGTCAAAACCCTGAGTATCGTGTAGCATACCCTCTGCCAGTTATTCAGGAAACTGTGGAGCTGGAAGATGATGCAGAAGAGGCTGCTGATGAGAACTTTGCTTTAGCTGGTGATACTCCTACAGTTGAGCCTGTTGTTGAAGAAGTTCAAGAAGTAATGCAAGCTGAAACAACTGCACCAAATGCTCGTCCCATTAATGAAAATGCAAACCTGACCCGTGGATATTACCTAGCGAATATCAACCACCCTGATCGTAACTACGGACGGATTGCTTCTAATGTTGTTGTATTCTTCTGCGGTCGCAACTTCTATCGCTCTGGTTGGAACACTCCAATTAGTCGTGAACAGATTGGTCGTGTTCGTCGTCTTGCATCAGTAACTACCGTTAATGGTGAAGTAGTAAACTTTTAATTAAACCCCCAAGGAATGGAATTATGTTGTCTATTGAAGATTTGATTAGTCGCGGAATGACTGAAGAAAAAGAGCCTCTGATTATTGGTTCTCGTAGCAAACTGAAAGAACTCTGCAAAGAGTTCGGTATCACAAATGAGCGGATTATTGGTAATCAATTCTCTGCTATCGTAACGTTCCTAAAGCGTGGAGATGAGTACTCAATGCAGTGTGTGAGTCGTATCATCTCTATCGCCCAAGAAGATAAGGGAGTAACTTCTTTATGAGTCAGTATAACGTCATCTTTCGAACCTCCACTCCAGATGGTCAGGTACAGTCAATGCTCATTGAAGCAGATCACTTTAACCGAGACGGTAGAGCGATTAACTTCTACCGAGACGATGTTCTGGTGGGTACGTTTGAAACAGATGTTATTTGCGGTGTAATCAAAAACTTCACAGCATAGCAATCTGCTCTAGCTTCTTCGAAAGAGGAGGCTAGTTCGGATTAACTAAACAATGAACAAAGGTATTTAAAATGTCAGAAGTAATTTATGTAGCAACTTATGGTTCTAAGTCTGGCCAAGATGTAATGAATCTCTTATAGGTTCAGTTTATGGAGGGTTATTCAATGGAATGGAGAGAAATTTCTGGTTATGATGGACAATATTCTATCTCTGAAGAGGGTTGTATCAGAAGTAATTATAGGTGGCATATCAACCCTAAGACAATGACACGTCACAGGAAAGACAGGGAGTTGATTATGACAGCCAACATCGGTAAATCTGGTTATGCTCGTATAAAACTCTCTGATAGAAAACTCCACTTTTACCACCAGCTTGTTGCATCGGTTTGGGTAGATAATCCAGAGAATAAACCCTTTGTAAATCACAAAGATGGTAATAAATTAAATAACCACCCTAGTAACCTGGAGTGGGTAACAACGGCAGAAAATAATCGCCACGCTTATCAACAAGGTTTGAATAGTGGGCACCTAAGGGCAGACACTCTAGCCCATCAGTGGGAATTTCTGTCTCCTGACAATGAGATAGTATCTATTTTTAATCTTTGTAAACTTTGTCGTGAGAAAGGTTTATCAAAATCTTCAATGATGGCTGTTTACAAAGGAAATCAATATCAACATAAGGGTTGGAAAAATGTTAGAACAGAATGAAGTTTTTGTTGCATGTTATGGGTCATTACGCACTGGTCAGGCTAACTTCCGAGTGAATGCTCGTGCAGGTGCTGAATCGATTGGTGAAGGTTTCACTAAAGAAAGCTACAACCTGTACCGCTACGGTGGTTCATACTTCCCAAGTGTTTCTCTGGAACACAGCAGTAACGGTAAACCTGTTCGTGTTGAAGTGTTTAAGACGGATATGGATGGTGTTGAGGGTGCTTATGACATGCTGGAAGGGCATCGTGGTAATGACAACCCACACACTTTCTATAAGCGTACACCTATCGAAGTGGTTCTGGATAGTGGTGAAACTGTCACTGCTTGGATTTATCACATTGATGAAGAGCAAGATGAACTGGTTGAATCTGGTGACTGGTCTCTTTATCTGTCAGAGGATAACTGATGGATTTGATTGAGTGTCAGAGGTTAAGGACACTAGAATCAGACTATTTAAAAATGCGATGGAAGATCAATAAATACGAAAAGCTTGTCAGTATGCTAGATAGAGAAAAGCATAGTGAAGAGTTTATCGAACGTACATCGACACGTTTAGCTTTCTTTAGGGTCCAGCAGGAAGAAATCTGGGACATGATTCGAAGTTTTTATAAGTAAGGTAGTTTGCTCAAGGAGAATCCAAGGAGGATAGAGCATGTCAAAGATCATTTTGGGAGACACAGGCTGTAAGGAGTGCATCTCTCATGGTCGTGATAAAACCCACAATCACATGATTCTCTTCCGTAATGAGGAATCCGGTGAAGAGTGGGGTAGTTGTAACCGGTGTGGTAATTACGAAGTCTTTGAGAAAGGCACGACACCTACACCAAATGAAAAGAAAGAGCTGTCCCCTGAAGAACTTCGAGAGGTCTTGGATGATTGCTTGGAGTTACCTCAAGGAGAACTCACTCGTCGATTAATCCCTAAAGCTGTATCAGAGCGTTTTGAATGTCGTATTGGTCTCAGTCAAACTGATGGTCAGACACCGGACAGTTACTTCTTCCCTCGTGAACGTGATGGAAACATTGTCGGTTATGAGGTTAAACTTCTCGACAGTAAAAAGTTTTATTACATCGGTAGTGTGAAAGAAGCTGATTTGTTTGGTATGGCACAGGCTAAACGTGGGGACGTGTACAACAAGAAGCTCTTCATCTTTGAAGACCCGCTCTCTTGTATGTCCGGTTTCCATGTTCTTACAGCTTTTACAAATGCAACAAATATTAAACCAGCATGTGTCTCTTTACCGTTCGGTGCAGGGTCAATCTCTTCCGTTCTGTCTCGCAATCGTGAGTTCTTGAATGGGTTTGAAGAGGTTGTTCTTTGTATGGACAACGACGATGCTGGTGAGATTGCTCTTACCAAAGGGCGTGCTTTGTTCCCACATGTGAAGTTTGCTCGCATTCCTAAAGGTTCTTTCCAATACAACGGTGTTGAGAAAGAGCTTAAAGATGCGAATGATATGCTCCTCTCCGGTCGTGGTCAGGAGTTATTTAACATTCTTAAATATTCAGCGAAGCGGGAATCTCCAGCTGGTGCTGTAACTGTTTTTGATTGCTTAGATGACGCTCTGAAGAAAGCAGAGTGGGGTATCCCATACCCGTGGAAAACTCTTAATGAGATGACCTACGGTATTCGTTGGGGAGAAATGGTAGCAATTGGTGGTGGTGTAGGCTCTGGTAAAACATTGATTGCACATGAACTGGTTGCTTGGCTTTGCCTTGAGCATGGTTTTAATGGTGGCGGATTCTTCTTGGAAGAGAAGGTCGGAATGTCCGTTAAGAACATTGCAGGTAAGTCAGCATCTATTCCTTTCCACAGACCTGATGTTGAGTATGATGAAGATACATTGCGTAACGAAGCTCTTCGATATGCAGATAAATTCTTCCTCTATGATAACTTTGGTCAGAATGAATGGGCCGACATTAAACAGTGTATCCGTTTCTGGGTTGTTGAAAACCAGTGTAAGTTTATCATCCTTGATAACATTACCGCTCTGGTGTCTCATTTAACACCTTCAGAGATTAACACTGAAATCAGCAAGATTGCTTCCGAGCTTGCTGGTATGTGTCAAGAATTAAACTTCACAGCATTCGTATTATCCCACCTTAATGCTCCGGCAGGTGGTGCACCTCACGAAGAAGGTGGTCAGGTTCGAGAAGTACAGTTTACTGGCTCTCGTTCTCTTATGCGTTGGTGTCAATGTATCATCGGTTTTGAACGTGACAAACAAGCAGATGGTCTGGCTAAGAACCTCTCCATTATACGACTCCTCAAAGAGCGTAACTACGGACAAACAGGGGTGTGCTATACGAAGTATGTAGGAGAGACGGGACGGTTGCTTGAGCGTGAAGATCATGAAATTGATGAAGAAAATCCATTCTCGCTGACAAATGGAGAGGATGCAGCATCTCTTCTTGCTCAAGATGGAGAGAAAAGCCCGTGGTAAAGAAAGTCTACGCATTTGATATTGAGAGTGATGCACTGTACGACAATATTACAAACGTGTGGTGTATCTTTATCTTCGACATAGCAACTGGTGAACGGTGGGGATTTCGTCCTCACCAGATTGAAGAGGGGATCAAGAAGCTTACAGAGGCTGATGTTGTTGTAGGTCATAACGTTATTGACTTCGACTTATGTGCTCTGAAGAAGATGTACCCTAATTTGATTGATTATAAATTCAACGTCCTAGACACTTTATGTCTGAGTCGGTATCTTAAACCTGACCGTATTGGTGACAGTCCTGAGTATCCGAAAGGCGACCCTAGACATGGCCCAAGAGGTCATGGATTAAAGCAATGGGGTGAGTTCTTAGAAGAGCTTAAGGGCGATTACGGTGAACAGGAAGAAGCATGGGATGCCTTTACAGAGGACATGTTTACTTATTGTGAACAGGACGTAAACTTAACGGTTAAGGTTTATAAATATCTTTGTCATATTGCAAACTTTGACCCAAATGACCCCCCATCTTTATATTGGAAAATGTAAATGTATAATATCCCTAATGCACTAATTCGTCGTCGGATTGATGATAGTCCGCAGCTTGTGTCTGGTCTTACGTTAATTAACGAGTTGATTGCAAACCGTTTAATCCCTGATGGTGTGTACCCTATCATTGCAGGTGGTGCTGTTAGGGATGCAATCTTTCAGACACGTGAACCTCATGACATTGATATCTTTCTCATCACTACAGAGGGTGGATTGCCGAGACAGTCCGTAACTGATCGGTCGATGTGGCGAGCTAAGGCTCGCTTGTTCCTTGAAGATTTCAAAGAGTGGGCAGAGGCTCATGGTGTTGAAACAAGATCTCTTCTCATTGAGCAGGATATTGGACGAAGTAATAGTCAATATGCCCCTGGGTCTTCTTTGAATTTTGTAGATATCCTAGAGATTGATTATCAGGGTGCAAAGATTCAGTTAATGTTCAATGAACCTACCTCACTTGGGGCGCTGGCTGCTACTTTCCCGAGCGTGTGTCGTGGATTCTTAGCACTAGATTCACTTTGGTTCTCTTCTGACGGCTTCTATGCAATGACTGAAACAGGTGCAATCCCTGTTTGTTCTAACCGTGAAGTGGCATATGTCCACAAGAAATGGCCTGATGCAGAGATTGCATTCTTCGGATACGATGGCCACATTACTGATTATTACTGTTGGATCACTTCACCACTTAGAACAAGTCGTGTCTCTGATTTAGTGACAGAGGGTGGAATAATCATACCTGCATACAATGACAAGCTGGCCCGAATCGGTGGGGATATTAGTCGCTTCTTTGGTGTCAGAGAAGATGTTATCCGAAGTGGTTATGGTGCAGATTTCTATCGTATACTGAATAGTCAATGGACAGCTAATCTTCAACCTCTAGAGCAAGAGCCTACCCCTGATATCTCAACAGATGATACTTGGGCTATGCCTCGTGCAGTAGATACACGAAATGATATATCACCTACTCAGCGTGTTCGTTCTTCATTTGATGCACGTGTGTCTGAATTTGCAGCAGCCTTTGGGGCAGGAACTAACCGAGTAAACCAACCAGCTCCAGCTATACCTATTGGCGGAGGAGCGGGTGGTAACTTCGGAGCCAACACGGTATCAAACAGATGGCATGTCGAAGCAAACCAAGTAATTCAGTCGGGCAGCACAGCTCGACCGTGGTATACAAACCCTCGCACAGCAGGGGTTAACTCTATTAATGAAACATCATCTCGTCGTGAAGAGCAAATTGTTAATCCAGTCTGGGTTGACGAAAGCGACAGTATCACAGATTAACATAAGGAATAAGAATGAGTTTATTAGGAAGCATGGAATTACACGACGTTATCGATAACGGTTTTCTGGATGCGGAGCATAAGTATGTTAACGCTGCTAGTGTGGATATCCGTATTGGTGATACTATCCTTATTGAAGAACAGGCTGATGGGATTGTTGACATTGATGCGAAAGAAAATCTCAAGTGGAAAGAAGTAAAAATCCCTGAAGATGGTATTATCATTACTCCGGGACAATTCTTCTTAGCTCACTCAATGGAAGAGTTCAACCTTCCAGATAACATCTCCAGTTTGTTTGTTTTGCGATCTTCGATGGCTCGTTGTGGCTTGAACCACCTTCACGCCGGGTGGGCAGACGCTGGGTTTAATAATAGCAAGCTGACGTTCGAATTCCACAACGTAACCAAGCACCACAGCTTACGTGTTCGTGCTGGTATGCGTGTCGGTCAGATGGTAATGTTTGAGCATTCACATGCCGGTGAACATTCCTATGCAGTTAAGGGTCGCTATAATGGTAGCGAGGGTGTAGTTGCTTCTAAGGGTGTCTAAATGACTGAAGAAGAGTTTCAAGAACTTAAAGGTTTAACTACTGAGGTTCAGTTAACAGCTATGACATTTGGCAGAGCGTGTCAGCAGTATGATACGTGTGTCGAAAATAATAGAGAAATCTTTAAGGATTACATGGATAAGAAGCATGTCGAATGGGGCAAAGCTTCTAACAACCTCTACGATTACATGAAGGGTTTAGTAAAATGAAAAAGTGGTGTGTTCGTGTTTATGACAACAATACTCAAGAAATATCTTCGGCTATTTTTTGTAACACTCGACAAGAAGCTCGAATCTGTAAAAAGAACTGGAAGGTATGTTTACGGTGTAAGAAAGTTTCTATCAGCAAAGCCATTGTAAACTCAACAGGGGCGTTCTTGGCTGGAAGCAAGGTGTACTACTAATGAGAGCAGGTCTTATGAAAAGAATTTGGTTAGTTAAGACAGAGTGGACAAGTGGGGGAGTGACCATGACCTACCAGAAAACACGAGAAGATGCACGTAGGCTTAAGAAATCGTTCAGTGAGTTACACACTGGATATCTTATCTCTGTTAAGATTCTCAAGGGCTATGAGTATACCTCAGGCCGTATTTATATCAGCGGAAAGGTGCACTACTAATGAAAAAGATGTGGGCGATTCGTGTTGTTTGGGATCTTGATCAACACACGAGAAAAGATAGCATCAAATTGTTTGACACTCGCAAAGAGGCTCGTATTGCTAAGAAACAGTTGAAGATTCTGGGCACAATAGTAAAAAGCGCTGACATACATCGCTGGTATGAAGACCCTAACACTGGTTCTTTTATGTCTAAAGTAATTTACTACTGATTGGTAGTAGATATGATCACTCTCAAATGTATATACAGTATAAGAATATTGTATTGAACAGGAGAGAGTGAAATGTTAGATTTGAGTAAAGTGGCTCCGCCAGCCGAAGAGATTAATAAATCAAAGGTTATGCAGCAGTTCTATCATCGTGATATGCTTGGTCGATTCATCAAGAATCGTGATGTTGTTGCATGGTCTATCGGGAATCAGGGTTATCTTCTCAAGGTGTTACAGGTAACTGGTTCTACAGCAAAGCGTGTTAAGGTGTATGACCCTGAGATGGGACGTTCTAAGTCAGTTGACCCACAGAACTGCATTGTTATCACCCAACAGGTAATGGATAACATTACACGCAATGTTGCGAACTCGGTAGAACTTGATGGAGAGAATCCTAATGCCTAATCACAATGTTTTCGACCTACCAACTCTAACAAAAGAGACTTCTTTCCGTGATGTATTACGTGAAACAGACTCTTCTATCTCCCGTTTAGAGCGTATGCAAGGGATGATTAGTGGAAACAGCCTAGAACATATTCTATGCGGTATTCAAGCTAATTTAGAACTCTTGCATATCAAAGCTAAGAATTATCACTGGAACGTATCTGGTGCAGGATTTCAGGGTGTTCATGGAATGTTTGATGAGCTGGAAGACTATGCTCGTGAAACTGGTGATCGGGTAGCAGAGCGAATGCGTTATCACT
>OERO01000184.1_pt1 | contig 15792 bp, 17 predicted proteins | sample 1540041 | NCBI WGS metagenome assembly OERO01 (sample SAMEA3891234, study PRJEB23780) | metagenome | biome: terrestrial biome; feature: animal house; material: water of meat washing | place: Italy | collected 2015-05-12
TTCAATGTCTTGCGATGATTCCGGGGACTTCACGGTCTGGTGCAACCATTATTGGTGCCGTTACTTAGACATATTTCGCAACGTTGATGTTTTAACTTCAGAAAATTTATTGAATATTTCCGTAGGCTTTGTAACCGCATTCATCGCAGCTTTGCTTGTGGTAAAAGCCATGGTTAAATTTGTAGAAAAACATACTTTAAAAGTTTTTGCTTGGTATCGTTTGGTATTAGGTTCAATCATCTTATTTATTTTTTAATACAAGCAAAAAAATAAATAAATTAAAGAGAACTCGCTGTTCTCTTTAAATTTTTTAATTTACAATCCTTACATTCTGCTTCAAGCTTTTCTGAATCTCTTGTACAACACCCTCTCCCTGATGGGACTTAAGCTCTGATTTAGATTTATTTTTGATTTCAGTTTGTACCGATTCAGACTCAAAACCCTTATCATTATAAAACTCTTCAACCAAATCTAGTCCCTCCTCAGCATTCACCTCAAATCGTGCATTACCATAACCCTGCCGTGCCATTTGATCTAAAGCAGCCTGATTAAAACCACACAACTTACTTTTCTGGTCAATTTCCTTCGCTGTTTGAATCGCCTCTTGTAAATGAATGCCATCCCTGAGCGTTAAATCCACGTAGTACACAGGTTGACGATAACTTTGCGTTGTACTCTTTCCTCGCAAGGTCAGCTGCAGTGGCAAGCATGAAAGCAACCCATTTGATGCTGCATGGTAGTAGCTCAATCGTGCAGCCAACGTACGTATGCTGTTAAAGCCTGTTGTTCTAAAAATGAATGTACCAAATTCATCCGACTCATCTAAATTGACATGCAGGCGTCCATAAGGCTTACAGTGCCCGCCTTGTCCAAGTGGGCATAAGTCGGGGGATGGGCAAGGATGTTGCTCTACACCTTGTGATGTCATACGTTGACAGGTCTGACCATTCCCCACACAAATCGGGCGACCTGTCTGTCGGTCAAACAAGCTGTACTCGGCACGTAAGTTCAATTCAGGATCATTGAAGATCATACGCACAGGAATGCTACGCAGCTTTTGATTCGGTGCTTGACTACGCAATTGCTCATCCAAGGGGTGTTTGACCCAACCATCCTTGCCTTGTATTTGACTGGTAATGGTGAACTGATCGTCTTTCTCAGGCAGACGCTTGCCATTCTTTTCGACTACACGACCAATACTGATCCGGCCCAAGATGGGTGGTGTGATTGCTAGACCTTTAATCATGTTGAAATTCCTCTCGTATAGATGTTGATGTTTAGATGTGTTGCACTGTTTGCTAAAAATGAAATCGGTATAAAAATCCCATGCAGGACTGCACGGGATTTCAGGTTTTTTCTTGCTGAGTGATTAACTCTAAGCTTTGAGCTAATCGTGATAAATGTTGAAACGACGACTGCCTGCTTTCTGCAATGGGTATTGTTGGATGAGTTCAGGTTGGTGCTGAAGTAAGGACTTGGTATCTAGGCTAATACTGTCCTTGCTCTTTTTCCATGTCACTGAACCTTGCTGAAATACGGCACGTTCATGTTCCTGCATCAGTGCCTGAACACGGTGTTTGAGTAGATCAAACTGGCTTTGGTGTTGTTCAATCTGCTGTTTTTCCTCTATCAACTGATCAAACAGTTCATTGGCAAGTTCGACCTCCGTTAGGTCAACACAGCTCAGTGGGGTATGTTCAGGATAGAGCTGTTGTAAAGCTTTGGCTGCCGATTCACTGGCATCCACTGCTGGTGGAACATCATTTTCAACACATTCCCAAAACAACCGTTCCGCCTGAATGATCTGTTCAATCAAAGCTTCATTACGACTGACTTTGTAGATTTTGGTTTCCTGTCCACACAGCAACACACAAATATGTGCCGCTTGCTTGCCTGTCACCGCCAGTTGATGTTGTACCTGACATAGCACATACAGAGGAACGCCCTCCTTCCATAGTTTGGCGCCATATTCTCCTGCAGTTTTACATTCCAGTATTTGCACGTCTTCATTGCCCACTACGGCATAATCCAAGTTCGCCAACATAAAGGCTTTGTCAGGATCAGGGTGTTGCAGCACCGCATTGACCCGACGGACTTTATTATTGGTGTGCATGCTGTAGTATTCTGCGACCAAGGGTTCTAACTGTTTACCCCAATATAAAGGTGCGTGTCCTGAGCTTTCATCATCAATATTCTGCTGTACCCGTCCTGTTTTGATCATCCACAGTTCCAGCATCGACATATAAGGATTTATGCCACAGGCGGCTGCGGCATCACTGCTGCCTATTCCCTGCTTACGCACTTCCAGCCATGCCTGATAGTCCAGTTGTTTGGTGCTGATCAGACGTTTGGCATTTAAACTACGTTTTGAACCTGATTGACTTTGTTTAAGCTTGTCATTGGCTACAGTTGGTAAATACTGAGATTGAGACGTTACTGCTGGGTTTATAATCTGATTCATGGATTTAACCTTCTATCATTGATTTTAAAACGGCATAAAAAAGCCACATCCGAAGATGTGGCAAAGAGGGATACGAGATAAAATTTAGGCTGCAAGATATAAAGCTTGCTCCAATCCACGTTGTTTCAATGCTGCCCCTGCACCAAACCATGCCGAATCGAGGCGGTGATCAGTACTCATTGCTCGACGTTCATGGTCGACAAACTCGGTGATCGCACAAAGTAGTCCATAGGCGGTGTCTTTGGCTGAAGATAAGTCTGCTCCACGTCCCTGCCCATTAAACATATTCATGACTTTGGTCATGGCACGTCCATTCGGTTCAGTTTTATTGGGCTGTGGATTGGCTTGAGACGCGACATTACGATAGTACTGAATAATGTTATCCTCCTGTTCCATCGCACTTAGGCTATTGTTGTTAAATACCGCATCAAAATAAGCTGCTGCTTCTTTCTGGGTGACTTTACGTTGGGTAAGTTGTTTCATTTCATACATGTGGTCGTACCATGTCTTGACTGAAATACCGAGTTGATCTTTGACTTTATCAGCATCAAACTTGGTACTGTGTGGTACTTTGACCACGCCTGCATTGGAACTCTGTCCACGCAAGGCAATGGCTAAAGTGTTGTTACACACCACACGGATATTGGTGAATTGTGCGGTGGTCGCCAACGTACCGTCACATGCGGTTGCCAGCAGAATATAGCCATTGCTGACATCTCCACCTTTCAATTCTGCAGCTTGGCCTGTACGTGCCAAGGCCCAGAACTTCTTCCCACCTTTTAAAACACCTGCGGTTTCCAGTTCAAAGCCTGATTGCTCAGTCAGATCACGGTAGAATTCCAGAATCTCCATCGGCTGGACTTCTTGATAACGCTGACTGACTACGGATAAAGGAGCATGGGTATCTGAACGGTACAGTACCCGTTGTTCTTCATACGGCATAATGATGCTTTGTCCACGATCATTTTTAGCCATGTAGCTGACATTGGATGATTCAATACGCCAATCCATACCTGCTTGCTTGGCCCAGACTTCAATCGGTTGGTTTGGGCTAAGTTGATTGCCTAGACCATGCCACGGGGTTTGTCCGACATAAGCCATTTGTTCAATTTGATGTGCCATTTTGATTATTCCTAAAAAGAATGTGTAATGTGATGTTTTAAAGAATCGATTTATTCAACGATGTACCAGTGCAATGGCTGAGAAGTGATTACCTCGCCCATGCAAACTGTTGTTGGCAATCCAAGCAGACATACTGCTCGGCATTGCTGTAATATTTTTCATAGCAGTACTGACTGACAATAACCAATACACCACCCACCACAACACCGATGGCTGCGCCTGTAAAAGGCGGGAATCCTGCCTTTTTGGCAAGCTGCATGCCGAACAGCGCCATCTGTGTCGGTGAAATACAGCGTTGCAGTTGTTCGAAATAGTTGGCGTTTGCATGACTTGAATCAGTCTGTCTGACATGGGTGGATTGACAATAGGGGCATTGAATTAAGGACATTGAATATTCCTTGTTAAATGAATTGGGTACGAAAAGCTGAATTGAGGGCATAAAAAAAACCGTGCCCATTGAGGACACGGTTTGATTTAAATTTTACTTTGGCGAGGAGAGTCGCTATTGAAAGCTATAGCTTGCAGTGCCTTTATCTGTTTCGACATCAACCTGCACCACATTACTATAGCTACAGTCTGTTAATTTCAGTCTTAAACGTTGCCCCATCTTAAAATGCTGCGGATATTCCAATGATCGACGATAGCCTTCATAACGGCATTGTCCATGATTGACAGAAACATCGCTGACATCGATAGGCTCTGCACTGTTAGAACGGATCGTTAATACCGTAGCGGATTGATTTTGGGCATACCAGTTACTGGTATCAATTACATCGAGTTCGACCGTAAACGTGTTTGGATCAAGGCCAGCATTACAGCCACTCAACATGATGCCTGTCGTTGTAGTCACTGCGAGGAGTAAGGGTTTTAAAAGTTGCTTCATCAAGTTCATCCTTAACAGTAGTTATAGCTCACGCCATAATCGCCTGTATTTAAATCAATACTGGCCAGATGGATTTCACAGTCTGTGCCGTTATCAAATTTATAGACGTAGTAGCGATTACCCGCTTGCTCCGACTCCAGTGCGCCATGTTCTTGCAAGCTAAAGTCTTGCACTGATTTGCCTGTATCTTTTGCGGCTTTGGCAAAGATATAGCGCTGATACTTGTCTATATTGTCCTGCTCAAATTCAGGCAGTTCATCATAAGGCAGCATCGACAGTAAGGTATCCACCGCCTTAAGGTTTTGATCAAACTCAAAACTCAGCAATTCAGGTTCATGATCTGATGGACTCAGACGCTTGCTTCCCGTGGTCAATTCTTTGACATCGATGCCATCCACTTCTGCCGCTGCAATCACAGTGGATACTGCTTCTGAACTGGCGGATTCTAAAGGTTGTGCAGAGCTGACCTCAGAAGTACTGGCTGGAACCGTTTTTTCAGTTGTGTGTTTATGGCTAAAGAAGTAGAAGCCTGCGATGCTGATCAAGGTCAGGGCTAAGATTGCCGCCAAGCCCAATATGGTTTTTTGAGTCATTTGAATGTTCCCCTCATTTAGTTGGGCACAGTGACTTGACCATTCTGCGCATTAAAGTGAACAAAGCGTGGACAACCACCTTGAAAGTTCACCGTGAAATTACGCCAACCACGGTTGCCAGGATTGGTTTTATAAAGACATTGATAAACCCCACCGCCTGTATGACGTGCTTGAACAAGGTAGGATTCACTGGCTTGTGCAAACCAGCCTGCCTGCGCCAATGATGCGCCTGCAAGTAGTGATGAAATAAGGGCAGTTTTTAGGAAAGTTTTAAACATCATCATTTTCTCTTTTTTATAGGCATCACTGGTCTTGGTCTTAATCAGACGCAGTGCTCCCCATGCATGAATGTTAGAATGAATATCTATGTTTTTTTGAAGTGTTATAGACGATAAAGCACACAAATCTATGCCCCTCAAAAACAGCATGAGAGATTCATCTTCATATCGGTAATATGTACTTAAAAAAGTTTTATTCTTAGAAAGTGATCTACACAGCAATGTATGAAATACACAGCATCAGGTCACATTACCCCTGTGGTGTAGATCGAGCACACACATTAAAAAAGAGAAATATAAAAGACGGTCTTGATGTAAGCGCATGGCGTACTCCTTAGGTATAAAGAAGTTTCACCAAATCACTGCTAAATGATGGTGGCGAAACAGAAGACGGGTTAGCAGACTGATACCTAAGAAATCAGCACGTCCGAAGACGTCCCCCCTCCCGTTCCGCCGCAGAGGGGGTACGTAGGGATACCCACCAAAAAGTTAGACTTTTTAGTGTACTTAGGTAAATGGGTCTGCTAAAACCCGCTGACGATGTAGGTCAGCAGTCTAAGGATAATCTGCACGCTGTAGAGCGTCAAGCAAGTGCAGGACTCTGATATAAATTTTCAGCGCTGTACAGGTGCTCCATCAAACCATTTAAATCCTTTAGGGTAAATGCAGATTCTATTCGGAAGCCCAAACTGCCCCGTTTGATTTTCAGGCATTTCATTTAATGCACCCAAAGGACAGCCCGCTTCTTCTTGCATAATCCGATCAATCCTCAGCGCTTTTTGTGCATCAGTATCGGAAAGCTGATGATGCATTTCTGGATAAACGCATGTGCCCAGATATCCAGTAACCCTCATCCAGTGCTCTCTGATATCCTGACAATATCCAAGTGGACCAGAATAGAGTGATCGGTTAAAGCTCACATAAAAGTGGATCACATAACGCTGCTGAACATCATCCCGTACAATTTGATAAAAGCGGTAAATGGCTTGTGTTCTATACCAATACTCAGCCGCTAGACTTTTTTGGAAATTTGATAAAAATCGCTCTAACTGTCGCAAATCGATAATTTCACTTCCCCCCTCATTTAGACTTAGTTCCAGTTTTAAATCCGCTGCTTCGGGATAGATCTGGCTTGTATTACGGTAGGATTCTCTCAACTTTTCAATCCGCTTCTCGTAGCGCTCATTCAGCTTATGCATTTCTTCAGTTAAGCTGGTGCTTTCAAACAGCACTCTCAGCCGCTTTACGATCTTATCGATATAAAAACCAGCACTTCTTTGCGCCGTGACCTCAAAGAACCGAATCTGCTCTTCCTGTAATACACTGCAGTAAGCCTGAAAGAACTTGTCTGCCCAAAAGGAAAAAGACAAATACTCATGAATGCCAACAGCCATCATTCTGCGCCATGCTGAAAAATAACCAGACAGTTTCCGCTTGAACTCCTGATCTATATTTTTTTGATGAGCATCGTAATCAGTACCTTCTGGAATTGGAGCAAAGCGAATCGTTTGGTAATGCTCTAAAACGTCTTGTTCTAATCGGGGTGCTGTAACAAACTCTAACTCTGAATGGCTCATGTGTTGTCCTACGAATTAATTAACTTCATAGAACTGGCATCTTCATAATTTTTTAAACCAAATCTCCTCTTCCAGCTTTGCTAAAGCGGTCTGCGCATCCCATTCTTTGATTCTTCTATTTTCTTCTGTATCAGGTATTGGGCGACCATGATGCCGATAATCCCCCTTATAAAACGTTTTACGCCCTCGTGGTTTAACCAATAACGTCTGCTCGTATTTATCAGGGTCACTGAGATACGCAACTGCACCCAAAGCATTATCGCCTTGTTCGGGTATTGTTCGACGAATCTCTCCAATGCCTAAACGACCTTGCTTCTCGTAGTTGTCTTTATTCGCTGTCGTGTTGATGTTCCGCCCAAAACCCTTATCGAATGTGATTTCCTTCCACTTATCGATCACTCCCTCAGCAATTTTATAATCACTCTGATGCTTCGATCTATTAATCACCAATGTTAAATGAGCATGAAAGCCTTTGGTTATACCCTGCTCCAGTGCGATCGCATAGGTCAAAAGTGCATCAAAATATCCATTCTTATCAGTGATCAAATCACGTAGTTTTCCGATATGCTGATAGAAGTCATTTACTGTAATTTCACTCATGCTGTCCTTGCTATAGCTCAAATCCACTCTGATCACTAGAACCGAATAATACCCCTTAATTGCGCCTTCGAACTCCTCAAGTAATGCCACTCGATTCAATTCTTTCCGTCTCGCAAAGCTTTTGATCTCATCACGTATCAGCCCTCGATGCGCATGCAGGATTCGTCTTAATGCCTTAATTTCGCCTATAGACAACCCTGATAGATATTCACCAAAGCTAAGCATGCCACGTTGACTATTGACGTACTCAGTGACTGCAATAAATGCCCTAATCGATGCTGCGTACTCAATCCCTTCTTGTTTAAACGCTTCAAATGCGCAATACAAGCGTTCTAAGTTGAAAATGAATGCTTCGTCTGAAATATCAAAATTAAGACATATATCTACAAAGCGATGAATGGTATACATCACCCCTGCTTGATGATCTAGATCTAATGGGAACACGTTGAACTTCCTTAACTATGATTCACGTCATAGTTAAGCAATCGACTTATTTTTTTAAATGGAGTCCTTATCTCAAGTAAGGACAAGTCATCCATATATCGAATAGTGATCTCATTCTGCATAGACCATTGATCAATAACGTCATCCATATGGGGTATCTATTCAGATCTGTATGACATGTCTCGTGGTTCTTGTTATCTGTATGAGTAATTGTATTGGTATATTTAATATTTATAGTTCTATGATGTATAGTCATGAATCTATTATTAGTATTAATCTCTATATTAATAGTATATAAAACCGTCTTAGCGTAAAAGCAATAACCATAGCCTAGCTGACCAGCAGAATTTCCAGACCTTCGGCTAAGCTAGGCTTTTTATATATTTTAGCGTTACGATAGTTAGGTCAGAAAAATGGTTTTTCCAAAAAAAACTTAGCGCAAAGAAACTATTCGAATAATGACAAACAGTGTTGATACAGCAGTCCGTAATTTTTAAGTTCTGCCAGTGTTGGTGAGGTTTCTGTTATTTGCTGTGTAGGAAAATCAAAGCGAGTTCCATCCTGAAAGGGTTCTTGAAACGCCAATTCACTTAAGAAATACCTGTTAGCTTCCGCATGCTGATCAGGGACAAAGCAACAGCTGTATGTATTCTGTATAAATGACCGAGGTAAAATCCTAAAAGGCGTCACTATTTCAGTTGCATTTACCAACACCCTTCCCAAACTACTTTTAGTTGCACTGAGCTTTTGGTCAATATCAGAATGTTTCCGCATACATTGCTGAAAAAAATAAATTTGGTTATATGCAATTAGATCCATAAGGGCCATTAAAAACTGATGAATTCTGGACTGCTCAGCATTTAACTTGAAGGTGATCATTGATTCAATTTTATCAGACTCATTTTTTAGCGTCATATCCTCTTTGATTGTTTTGATTTGAGTCGCTTGCAATGAATACGGATAGAGAAAGTCTGTGCACCCTAAACGCTCAAAGCTTTCATTATCGATTACTACTGGGTTAGCTTCTTTCAGCAATTTAAAAAGCGATTTATTCCGACTGTATATCTGGCAGCACCACTGCTCAAGCATGCTTTGAAAAAGACCTAAGCGGTTGTTCATCCCGCTGAGTTTAGTATGCTGGATAGATGCTAAATGACCCAAAACCGCCTCATCCTTCAAAATATTTTCATGCGGCTTTAAATAAAACGTCGCTGATAATGGGTTCTCTGGATGTAACCGCTTTAGCTCGACATAATGATCATATAACTTCATTATTTCCTGCTGTTGTAACACAACATAATTTGCATAACCTACAGCATCACGAGACCGAAGAATAAACGGTTTCATCCAGCACAAAGGATCATGTAACAAATAATAGTTTTTGCAATTCAACACCTTCAAGCCAACATCTGAATCTTCACTTTTAGTGTTTGACAACAAGTCGCTCTTTGGATTCAGCATAGTAAAAATAGAGGCCACTTTCTGAACTTCAAAAACATGCGGCTGGGGGTACTTCAAAATATAAAATTTGCCGTAGATCGCAGCATCCCCCCAAAACCTATGCGAAAGGTTTAAAGCGTATATTGGAGACTCTGTTTGAATAAAACTATTTCGAATTGCGCCATCCGCTTGGCAGCGGATAAATCCGTTTTTTTTAAGCTGCTGTATAGCGCGATAAATAGATTGTTTGCTTAAACCCGTGGCTCGCTCAATTTCACCAATTCCACACCCTATAACAATCCCAAACGAGTCTGCACCGTAAAGCAACCGTAATAAAACAAGATAACTTCGATAATCAAGATAGCAGTCGATCTCTATTTTTTTAGGTGAATTGCTAATACTTATGCCATCACTCTTTATAAATAAAGTCTGAATTAATTTTAATAAAGGGATCTGCCTAACCATACGCTTATTACTATTTTCTAACCATTCAATAGACGTGGCTGAATCAAGCCTTATATAAGTAAGATTAAGTTGTAAATGACGAACTCTAGACCTTTTTCCAGTTTCAGGAAAATCTATTTTTAATATTCCCTGTTGTTCCAACTCATTCAATACACCCCGTAATTTTTTAACCTGTATGCCGATCACTTTTGATAATTCACCGAGTGGCAATGATGTACTTCCGACTCCAAAATTTCTGATAAACGTGATTAATGCCCAAAAAGCATAGGCTGAAATTTGCCCCTCCACCCTTTGATAGAAAGCCATAAATAGCGCCAAAAAGCGCTGTTCAGAATCCTGAATACTCATGCTAAAAATTCCCACACACCAAGTTCTCCTTTGGGTATATGTATTTTACAGCAATAATGATAGGCATGAAATGATAATTGAAATTTGTTTTTTTAACAGTTAATGCATAATTAATATTTACTTAATATTTAATTACTGATATATAAATGTTAAGTAAATATTTATGAATTGTAAAATGGCACGACCACATTTAACCTTAGATAAATGGTTATCGACTGACACGGACTTAAAAAAAGATTTCTTGGATCAAGAGAGCTACATGAAGGAAAGTCTATTAACTAGGCTTGATAAACCTGGCCAAAAGATTGTTTACACATCTACAAATCACCCCCAACCTAGATCACATGAGAATTTAATATCAGATTCTCTACAAAACCCGGCTAGGACATCCCACATAAACGAAATATTTACAAACCCTCTCATATGTGAGACAACAAATTTTATTATTAAAACTAATGATGAACATTTTGCAATTTTAAAAAAGAAATTCCTTTTATTTAAATACCACTCTGAGAAAAATAAAGCCAACCGTATCACCAAACAAATAACAATGGACGAAAATATATTAAAACAACTTGAGAAAATTAAAAAAAATTGTAAGTTTAAAAGTCTAGATAACTGCTTAGAATTTTTAATTGATGCACATAATTTTAAATTAAGTGAAAAAGATAAAATAATATCAAGACTCAAAAAAGAGCAAAATTTAAATCATGATTCTAATTTAAAGCAAGAATTGAAATTAAAGGATGAAAAAATTACAGAACTCGAAAAAGAACTCGTGCACCAAAAAAATATCATCCACGAAAACATGAGCAAATCTGCAAAAGAGTTTGAGGAATACCTAATTCAATTGGCTACAAATCAAACCATTGAATTAGAGAAAATTAAAGCTTTTTTAGGCGAGATTAACGAAGCAGATCAACAAAGCATTAACCAAACTCTTGCACCCGAAGCACTTAGTGAAATTGAAACTCAATTGAGAAATGAATGCGCAAAACAAAAGCAATTTTTAACAATCAAAAATCAACCAAATACCAATTATGCTTTAGGGTTTGATCAGCATCATCAATATGGCAATACCGTACAAAATGACGATGAAGTTGTACCAGCTCAAACCTGAGCTAACAGTTACTCATTTCTAGGAGCAAGCAGCAATAGCACACCTCATCCACTTGCTGCCTAAGAACGAGCCCCCCTCATCACCTCAATGATATTCATAATTGAACTTGGATAATCTCTTTCAATAAATCAGGACGACGCCTTAAGTGATTGACCAGCACTTCATCGCAATATGCTGTATTAAATGGGAGTTGTTTTTGCTGTGGAAAATACCGCTCTGGATGCTGTAGAAACTGTTCCCATTTTTTATTTTCATTCTGTAATTCCCTGATCTGGTTTAGATAGGTTCTATCCTGAATTTTAAATGACACACCAAAATCATCATCTTCACAGGTGTCTTTATTTTCGTTATTTTTTCTGGCTTCTGTTAAATCTAAAATTTTCTGTTTATTTGTCTCTAATCTGCTTTGAACCCATTGCAAATCAAACTCTCTAAACTTGATTTGCAGCGTGGGTAAAATCAGTTGTACTGCCTGCGAAGCATTTTTAAATCTGCCATTTTTTTGAGCATAACCAGTTAATTCTGAATAGAATATTTCAAGCTTTTTATGCAACAGCGGCGCATATCGTTTTCTTATATTCAAAATTCCATTGATTCTACGCTTCAAACTCGGGTTATAGGTGTAGACTCTACCGCCTTCATCAACAACCAACTCAATATATTTATTTAATATTTCAGAATATTTCTCATTAATCTGCTGCTGTCTATAATCACGAATCCCCTCTATTACCGTATTAATTTGACCAAGCAAATTCAGCAAGTCCTGTACCGAATACGTTTCACCAAAGAACTGCATTTGGCTATGCTCTACCATCAGTTCAACCAAAAATTCGCGTTCTGACGCTTCAAACTCAGTCTTTGGGTCAGGATCGCTTATTATTTTATGTTCTCTTAAAAAACGTCCAGCATGATCCAAAAAGCAATTCAGAATTTCATCCTGCAATTGCTCAAAATCAAGAAGTGTGCAATTTTTCATTTATGAATCTAAATAATAGTTTTCAATATGTTATACCACAACTCTAGTAAAATATTATTTCTAATTATTAGTATTACATAAAGACCTACATCAAAAAAATAAGATTAAGACATAGGGATGGTCAGCCTTACTTCAAAGGTGACCCATTCAAATTAAAAAAGTTTTATGTATGGAATACCCACTTCATGAATTGCTTTCAAATTAATACTACCGAACTACTTTTTATAAAGTATCGTTCTATGACCGTTGAACTAATGACAGTAGTTTCTGACTATTATCCCCACCTCAGCAAAGCCGAAGCACTGAGAAAAGCGAATAATCAACAATTCCCTTTCTCAGTATTCAAAATAGATAAAAGTAAACGTGCTCCATTTTTGGTACACATTAAGGATCTTGCTGCTGTCTTGGATAAGCAATATTCAGAGGCATCCAAAGATTTTGCTACGTTTCATCGATGAGGCGTAGCACCTCCTCCAACTGTAATATATTTCTTCTCGCTTTCACTGATACATAACGCTGTAAACTCCCCCAAGAATCGTGCAAACTTACTTTCTGAATTTCAGGAATAGTAAAACTCTGTTCAGCTAATCGAGTACAGCCTTCATGTCTCAAGTCATGAAATCGTAAATCTTCAATCCCCAAAATTTTACAAGCTTCTCTAAACTCTTTACCCAAAATTTTGGGATTCAAAGGCAATAACAAATTTTCATTATGTCCAAGCTTTAGCATCCGTTCTCGAACTTCTGAATGTTTCAGTCTTTTGATCAGCACCTTACAAGGATCAAGTACATCAAATGACTTATGATTACCTTTAGAACCATTAGGATTCTTTAAATCATGCACTTTCCACGTTGAATGATGTGGGTCATAATCTCGAAGATACAATCGTGTTAATTCAGCTTCACGTCTGCATGAGAAAATTGCAAACCACATAATCAAATGCATTGGGTATTTAGAGCCATAACGATTTAGCTTCCATCGTTCTGCAAAATACTTCGTCAATGCAATCAATTCATCTCTCGAAGGCAGTCGGTCTCTTTTTTGACTGGAGGATATTTGACGTGTTTTTCTTAACTGAGCAGTAGCCTTATCGAAGCTATTTAAATCAATATCCATTTCCCACATAACAGCAGCATGAGAAAGAACACCTCTGATATGTAAAAGCTCATGTTGCAGTGTACTAGTCGCAATAGGTTCAAGATCGAGGTACGGAATTCCACCCTTCCTTAAAGCCACATGCTCGGCCAAATGTACTGATTTTATTTTTGTGATAATATTGCGCGCAATTGGTAGCTTCTTAATTAAGAGCAGAGAATAGCGTTTCGTCCTTCCGTACTCGCTCCCGACTTCATCCAAATATTTATCTATGGCATCTGATAAGGTCAGATCAATCAACTTTTCTTTGCCAAGCAAAATATCAGGATTTTCTTGAATTTCGACTTCTCGTTTCTTAATCCAGTTTTCAGCTAATTTCTTTGAGTGAAATGTTTTACTTTCAGAAAAAGCAGGAAAGCCCTTTCGAGTGATTCGAATCGCAGCACGATAGTTAACTTTACCATCTGCACCTTTCCTTGCTGTAATTGAACCCATAATTTACACCAAAAGCTATTTTTTCTATTATGGTGTAAAATTTGGTGTAAATGCAAACGGATTCACCCACCTAAACACAGGTTCAAACAAATTCTCGCAGGTTGCAGAATATAGATTAAAGGTATGATTTTTAATGACTATTATCAAAAACATTGAAAACACTCAATCTCCGCGAATCAGTGTTGCCCCGATGATGGATTGGACGACCAAAGATTATCGTTTCTTTGCCCGCTTATTTAACCCGAATGTCATCCTTTATACCGAAATGGTGACCACTGGCGCGATTCTGTTTGGCGGTGCAAATCGTCATCTCGACTATAACAATGAAGAACACCCGATTGTGCTACAACTCGGTGGCTCAAATCCTAAAGACTTAGCCACTTGTACCAAAATGGCACAAGACTGGGGTTATGATGAAGTCAATTTAAATGTCGGCTGTCCAAGCGACCGTGTACAAAATAATAAAATCGGGGCCTGTCTCATGGCAGAACCTGACCTTGTCGCTGAATGTATTGCTGAAATGCAAAATGCCGTGGAGATTCCAGTCACGGTAAAGCACCGTATCGGGATTGATGACATGCATTCTTATGAAGAAATGCTACATTTTGTCGATACAGTCGCGAAAACGGGCTGCGATAATTTTATCGTACACGCACGTATTGCCTTGCTTCAGGGGCTTTCTCCGAAAGAAAACCGTGACATTCCCCCACTACGTTATGAAGATGTCTATCGTTTAAAGCAAGAACGTCCAAATCTATTGATTGAAATTAATGGCGGGATCAAAACCTTTGCTGAAACACAAGAACATCTCAAACATGTTGATGGTGTGATGATTGGTCGTGAGGCCTATCATAATCCCTATCTTTTGGCTGAGATTGGTCAATTATGGAATTTGGATCTACCTGATCGTTTTGAAATTATCGACCAAATGCTGCCTTATATTGCAAAGCGTATGCAAGAAGGTGCGCCTTTGTCGATTATCACGCGCCATATTCTTGGGCTATTCCAAAACCTTCCGGGCGCTCGCAAGTGGCGTCAGGCTTTAAGTGGTGGTAATGCCAAGACTTTTGCCGATGTTGAAAATGCAATTCTTAACATTAAAGACGCAATGCAACGCACCGAAGATTATTTAAAAGAACACACTCTAGCTCAGTAATTTAGAACGTTGATCTAAACGAAAAAAGCGAAGCATCTGCTTCGCCTTTTTATGTTTCACCGTTATAGCCGAGTACAAGGTTTTACTAAAGAACGCTTTTGGATATTGGTCAAACATTTTATTGTTTCAGTTTTAAAATCATAATGATAAGAAATATACTTTCCTGCAATAAGCTCACTGACAAAGGGTTCTTTTCTAAAGTAAGCCGTGGTTATGCAGTGATGTAAATCAGGTGTGGCATTCACTTTGATCTGTTCAACAAATTGACTTTGCTGACGAATTTGATCCTGTAATTTTAAAATACGATTCATATTTTGAAATTCTACGGATTGAGCAATCTGTTGTATATTTTTAAAATGACAAGCCTGCGTGACATCATCATGATGCTGATGCATTGACCAAACCAATAATGACTGTATATCACTCATCATTTCTTTGGCTTCATTGACCTGATTTAAAACATAAAAATGACGAACGGTTGAATAAATAGCATATGCAACACCGCAACTCAAAATGATCCCTATAGCCACTATTTTAACATCAAGTTTGGAATGCCCTGAAAGATCAGTCATGGAGTTGCTTTATCCCGTTATATTTTAAAAGTGCTTCAGGCGAACTCTTCTTTTATATAAGAGCTTAACCGGTAAATTTACTCAGAGCACGCCAGTATTTGTCTTTAAACAAACTGACCTCTATTTCAAAGTTGCCTTTATATTTTTCAATTACTTGATCAATGACT
>OERO01000193.1_pt1 | contig 15404 bp, 8 predicted proteins | sample 1540041 | NCBI WGS metagenome assembly OERO01 (sample SAMEA3891234, study PRJEB23780) | metagenome | biome: terrestrial biome; feature: animal house; material: water of meat washing | place: Italy | collected 2015-05-12
TGGAAGGACGTTTTTTGAACAAACCTTGATCAGGGGGCCATTGCCCCTTATGATGCGAGCTGTTTTTCCTAAAAATGACCGGAACGAGATGAAGGTACGAACGGCCTTATTGGCAGCGCTGTTGCTCAGCGGCTGCCAAAACCTGAGCCATCAGGATGACCGGGCGCTAACGGCAATCGAGCCGATCAAGTCCCCCCAGGTCAAGAAAAAAGCGCATAAAAAACACTCTTCCCATTTCCTGTTTGGCGATGAACAGCTGGACGAAATGGAAGATACGGACAATCTGTGGGTGCGTATCAGCGATGATATGCAACTGGAAACTCCGGACAATCCGCGCATCCGCCAGCAACGTGAGTGGCTGTTGCGCAATGATAAGCATCTGGCGACCATTGCCAGCCGGGCTGAACCCTACCTCTATCTGATGGTAGAGGAGATTGAACGGCGTGAGCTGCCAATGGAGCTTATTACTGTCCCGATGATCGAGAGCATGTTTGATCCCCATGCCCGATCCCGCAGCAATGCCGTCGGACTCTGGCAGTTTGTGCCAGCGACAGGCAGAAACTTCGGTCTGCGCCACGACAACTGGTATGACGGACGGCGCGATGTGCTGGCCTCCACCAATGCGGCGCTCGACTATCTGGAGTACCTGAACCGCTTCTTTGACGGTGACTGGCTGCAAACGCTGGCCGCCTACAATGCCGGTGAAGGACGGGTGCGCAACGCCATCCAGCGTAACCAGCGCGCAGGCAAACCGACCGACTACTGGTCGCTCGATCTGCCCCGCGAAACCCGGATGTATGTGCCCAAGATCCTCGCCATGGCTGACATGATCAGCAATGCGGACAAGTACAATATCCAGTTGCCGGTGCTCGCCAACGAGCCGAAGCTGCGAGTGGTGGAGACCGGCAGCCAGATCGATCTGAACGTGGCCGCCCAACTGGCAGGTCTGCGCACGTCACAGCTCAAGGAGGTCAATCCGGCCCTGAGCCGTGGCGTGATGTCGCCCCGTGGCCCTTACCGCCTGCTGGTACCGGTAGAATATGCCGATACCCTGGAGCTGGCACTGGCCGATCTGCCCAAGAGCGAGCGTATTCGTACCCGCTCCTATCAGGTCACCAGTGGCGATACCCTGTCGCGCATCGCCCAGAATCATGGCGTCAGCGTGAACGAGCTGAAGCTGGCCAACAATCTGCGCAGCAACAACCTGCGTCGCGGTCAGCAACTGGTGATCCCGACCCACGGTCAGGTCAGCAGCAAGGCCAGCTCCGCCAGCAAACCGCAACAGCTGGCAAGCCGTGGCAGCAGCCAGAAGGCCAAAGTCAGTTACAAGGTGCGCTCGGGTGACAACCTGTGGAGCATCAGCCAGGCACACGGCGTCTCCCACGAAGAGCTCGCCAAGTGGAATGGTCTGAATGCCAAGTCGGCGCTCAAGCCAGGCATGAAGCTGGTGGTCTATCCCAAGCAAGGGAAGAAGAGCGACAAATCGATGGTGTATCAGGTTCGCCGTGGCGACTCCATCTCCTCCATCGCGGCTCGCTTCCAGGTGGCCATCAACGATGTGATGCGCTGGAACCAGCTGGATAAAGGGGATTACCTCAAGCCCGGTCAGGAGCTGACCCTGTTTGTGAAGAACAACAGCTAAGCCTCACCGCTTGAACCCGATAAAAAACGGGGCCAGTCATCTGACTGGCCCCGTTTTTTATTACTGCGGCTAACCGCTGCTGTGTCTGAGCCACCGACTAAAACAATGGCTTGGCGCCGCCTGCGGATGCATCACCGCTCTGCAGGCAAAACTATCACCGCTATTCCCAGAGCCTTGTCGGCACCACCATCAGCACGGTGCGCTGACCGATCGCCACGTTGGCATTGGGGAAGACCACCGCCTCACGCGGCTTCTCGACCGTGTAGCGCAGCTCGCCATCCTCGGCCAGCACGAACCCTTGGGGGAATTCGGTGAAGTTGTCCACATCGCTGGCGAACAGGAAGCGAAAGTCCGCCGATTTTTTGGTGATCACCCGATCGATGGCAAACAGGGTGAAATCATCCGCCCGCCACGGCTCCAGCGCCACCTCATCCTGAGTGACCAGCTCCTGCAGCGCCTGACGGGTTTCGATAAAGCGGGTCATGTCGTTCTCGCCAAACGGGCGCACCTTGCCCAACTCCACCGTAAAGGCGTGGGCACCATGCTGGCGGGAGCTGTAGTAGCTGAAGGTCGTGGTCGGGCTGGCGGAGAGCAGAATAGTACGCACCCCGCAGGCGCCGAGGAACTGCACCTGCTCGCGGCAGTGAGGCCGCTCGTGGGGGAAGGGGTAGACGGCAAACTTCTCGTGGCGCGAACCGCGAATGGCGGTGTGCAGGTCGTAGTGGTAGCGGGGACGAGCCGGATCGGCAAAGAAGCGGCTCACATACTGCTCGAGGCGCATGGCGCGGATCCGCTCCCGATTGCAGAGCCCCTCCCCCTTGCTGTGGGCACCGGAGAAGAGCCGGTTCATGTTCTCCTCCACCTCCCGCAGCCCCAGATTCATCGCCGCCGGATTGCCAAACAGGAACAGCACCCGATGGCGGGCGCTCAGCTCGCCTGAGAGCAGACGACTCAGCAGCTGGTTGCAGATCTCGATGGGGGCGGTCTCGTTGCCGTGGATGCCGCAGGAGAGGACGATATCCTTGCGTCCTCCCGGCTGGTCGTCCGTGCCACTGGCAGGCTCCAGACAGAGCACGCCCGTATCCCAGACGCTGACCCGCGCACCATCGGGCAGGGCAAATTCAAAGGGCTCAAGCTGCCACTCATGGCTGCGGGTCAAGGCCAAAAAATCGTGCTGGGGAATCATCCGTCTCACCCTCTTGCGCTGGAATACTATGGCCGGATTATACGCAAGGCATCGCGGCTTAAAATCGTTTTTTAAACAAATTCAAACATTAACGATACAAGTGTGATAACAATCGAACGATGACAGCAATGGCAGTAGCGATGTGGAATAAAGAGGAGAGGAAAAAGGACCAACAAATAACAGGGGGAAAACGGGGGATATAAAACAGACAATGACAGACTTGGCGGCCGGGCGCCACGGGGCAGAACAGCAAACGACTCAGCAGAAAAACAAGGCATCCATGCCCGGCAGATCAACCACGCCAGAACGGCTTGGTGGTCTCTTGATAACGGTCAGCTTCGTTCAGGCCGATGTCTTTGAGCAGGTACTCGGGCAGCTCGGAGAGCTGGCGACGGCTGCGGCTGCGCTCCAGCCAGGTCAGAACGGTCATTTTAACGCGAGCAACCAGATTCAATTGGCTGGAATGCTGGTAACCGGTTTCGGTATAAGTCATGTTGGCCATGATGTGGCTCCTCTGAATATTTGTTTACGCACTGGGCTTTATTTGATGCGCAAAGCTTAGTCAGGGAGCAGGGCCGACTCAATTGACGAATTTTGATACGTTACATTAGTAAATCTAATGTCTAAAAACGGCAGGATTTAATTTTAATGCTTTGATTTTAAACAAATAATTATTTTAACGGTTGGCCAGCAGAGTCGCACAGCATATTGTGCTGCATGGCACCCATCTATATATGCATTTTACTGCTTTACATATGCAGGGATGGACAAGGTGTGAACAGCTGGCAACAGCGGAGTTACACGTGATTGTTAATTTAATGATCTTGTGGCGATCTTTATTTAACACCCTGAAACATAAATAAAACCATCACCACATCCCCATTCAGAGGCGCACATTGCCCCCTCCTCAAAGTGCCTCTTGGCACTCCAACCGCATGCTGGTATGTTTATTTATACAGTAGTTTTGCTACCCGCAGCGATGTCATACCTGATGTCGTCAACAGCGGGTCAGACCACAGGATCATCGATGGATACCTTTACCCCGACCGCCGCCCTGCGTCAACAGATGGCCGCCATTGAAGCCTCTCTCAACCAGCTGGCCGATCTGCTTGGCCAGCTCGAGCTGCAGGAGGCCCATGTCTATCCCCTCCCCCCGGTGCCACAGGGGGAAGAGCACGACCCGATCGAGCAAATTGAGGTGGGCTATCTCAACGGTGAAGCCGCGCTGGCGGCCACCCTCGCCGCCTATCGGGATCACAGCGCCCGCCCCGGCTGCTCCACCAAGGCGACTCACCGGCTGCCCGGCTGGTTGCGCTTTCCTGCCGCCGCCGCCCCCTTGCTGCAACCGCTGATCGACCAAATCAACCAGCACAAGCTCGATTTCAAGGCGCTGGTGCAGCAGGCGGGGGGACGGGACGAGAAGTTCGAGCTGGTACATACCGCCCTGCCCGGGGTGATCACCCTGCAGGTCTACCGCAAACTGACCCTGTTGGCGGGGGAGCTGCAATCCCTCGGCTTTACCTGGGCTGACAAGCAGACCATCAATCGCCTCAGTCGCGAGCAGGTGCTTGAGATGCTGGAGCGCAGCCGCCGCTACATACCGGCCCTCTCCAACAACGAGGAGTGGAGCAAGATGGTGGATCAGGAGGTGTACGACATTCGCCGTCTGCCCGCCGATGCCGAGCTGCGGATCCGCCGCCCGGTCAAGACCCACCCGATGATCAACCTGCTCTGGCTGGAGCGCACCCCGCGCAAGCAGCAGATCAAGGCGAGCCTGCCTCTGCTGCTCTGCTCCGATACCCCACCTGCGGTCACCCATCTGGGCAACTATCCCCCCAAGAGCCGACAGGCGCGGCGGGATCGCAAGATTGGCGGCGAGCCCATCATCGAGCGGCTGCACCTCTATCTCTATCAGGGGTGACTGGATCAGGGATAGCTGGTTCAGGGATAACTGCGCCGCCTTGCCGCGATAAACGAGTATCCCGCATCTGCGTCCCAAACGAGAAAAGGGAGAACATCTCTGGATGTTCTCCCCTTTTCTGTATCGATAGGCGGTATGAAAGGTGGCGTCGCCAATCAGCCCATCAGCAGGGCCCGCAGGCTCTCCACATCCAGCCCGCGCACCTCGGACTGGCCGCTCAGCAGGCCATCGGCCAGCGCCCGCTTCTCGTCGTGCAGGGCGACAATCTTCTCCTCCACCGTCTGCTCGCACACCAGCCGGTACACGGTCACCGGCTGGGTCTGGCCCATCCGGTGCGCCCGATCGCTCGCCTGATCTTCCACCGCCGGGTTCCACCAGGGATCGAGGTGCAGCACGGTATCGGCCTGGGTGAGGTTGAGGCCGGTCCCCCCTGCCTTGAGGCTGATGAGGAACAGCGGCACCTCCTCATGACGAAAACGCAGGATGGAGTCCTGACGGGACTTGGCGGAGCAGCCCCCATCCAGATAGCAGTAGTCCCAGGACTTCTGCTCGATGCGGGCCCGCAGCAGGCTCAGCAGATCGACAAACTGGCTGAACACCAGCACCCGATGACCGCCGTCGATCGCCTCTTCCAGCAGGGCCATCGCCTCGTCCAGCTTGCTGCTGGTTTGCGACCACTCGGGCATCACCAGCTCCGGCGAGCAGCAGAGGCGGCGCAGCCGGGTCAGGCCACTCAGCACATGCATCAGGGCGCGGCCATCGGCGCTTTGCACCTGCTGCACCACTTCCCGCCGGGTCGCCTCGTAGAGCTGGCGCTCTTCGGGGGAGAGGCTGATGTGGTGGATGATCTCGGTCTTGTCCGGCAGCTCGGTCAGCACCTGCTGCTTGAGACGGCGCAGGATGAAGGGGCTGATCACCGCCCGCAGCAGCGCCATGTGCTGGGGATCCTTGACCGCCTTGCCAAAGCGACGCTTGAACTCGCCAAGGCTGCCGAGCAGCCCCGGGTTGATAAAGGTAAAGAGGCTCCACAGCTCCCCCAGATGGTTCTCGATGGGGGTGCCGGAGAGGGCGAGGCGAAAATCGCCGTCGAGCTGGAACAACAGCTTGGCGCGCTGGGTACCGGCGTTTTTGATCTGCTGCGCCTCATCGAGCACCATGGAAGACCAGCGGCGGGACTTGAGCGCCTCCGCCAGGCTGCCGAGCATGCCGTAGTTGATGAGGATCACCTGACCGGCCTTGGCCTCGCGAATGATCCCCTCCCGCTCGGCCGGGTTCTCGAACACCACCACATCCAGCTCGGGGGCGAAACGGGTCACCTCCTCCTGCCAGTTGGTGACCACTGACTTGGGCACCACCACCAGCGCAGGGCCAAGGTGCTGGCGCATCCGCAGCACGATAAGCGCCTGCAGCGTCTTGCCCAGACCCATGTCATCGGCCAGACAGGCACCAAAACCGTGATGGGCCAGGGTCGCCATCCAGCGCACCCCCTCTTTCTGATAGTCCCGCAGGGAGGTAAGCAGCTCGTCCGGGCAATCGACCTCCTGCTGCCACTCCTGCTGCAGGGATTGCCACGCTGCATCCCCTTCGGTGGTAATGACCGAGAGCAGACGAGTGAGCGGATAGGCCAGCTTGTTGTTGATGCGCTGCTCTTCATCGAGCATGGCCCCCAGCATGGTGAGCCGCTCCACCAGCTTGTCGCTCAGCATCAGGCTGGTCTTCTCGTCGAGCTGAACGGTGCGCTGCCCCGGGGTCATCTGGCGCAGAATAAGGCGCAGGTCGAGGATCTGGTGCTCATCGAGCGCCAGTGCCCCTTCGACCTGGAACCAGTCCTGCCGCCGCTCGATGCGCAGGCTCAGAGCCGCTTCATCAAGGCTCTTGAGGCGAGCGCTGTCCTGATGCCAGTGAATGACCACACCGGCATCCACCAGCTCGGGCAGGGCATTGACCAGCGCCAGCGCCTGTTCCCCCTGCAGCAGCCACTCGCTGCCGGGCAGGCCGATGGGCAATTGATTGCGCAGCAGCTGGGCCTGCAGCTTCTCGGCCGCGAGATCCCGCTGCCAGTAGTGGTACGCCTTGATCCCCTGCCGCACGATCGCCTCCCCCTTGCCAAGGGGCTGGGGCGGCAGATCCTCAAAGCGGGTCACCAGCTTGACCGACAGCTGACCATCCTGCCAATCCAGTTGCACCGAAGGAATGCCCGGCCAGGGAGCCAGTTCGGCGTTGCCGCTAAGCCCCGCAACCTGACTGTGCCAGGGCAGCTCGGGAATGGCGTCCAGGGTGCGTTGCAGCTCGGCCAGCCCCTCGGCGGGCAGCAGCGGGATGGATTCGAGCGCTGGCAAGCGGTCGAGCAGCGGCTGCGGGGTGAGGATCAGCTGCCACAGATCCTGCGCCAGCGGCATGATATGGGCCCCGCGGGCGGCCGCATCGGGGCAGAGCTGCGCGCTCATCCCCTGTTCGGTGGCCACCACCTGCAGCAGGGGGGCGCTGATGGCCAGTTGCAGCTTTTGCCCCTTGGCGTTGAACAAGCGGGGGTGATCGGCCAGCGGCGCCCAGACATCCCGCGGCAGTCGTCCCATCACCCGTGGCAGGGTGCGAACCAGTGCCCAGTCGTGCTCATCGAGCATGGCGGCATACTGGGTAGAGAGCAGGGCCGGATCGACCCGGCGACCGGCGGTCCACTCCCCCTTGGTGCTCAGCTTCTGGATCTTGCACTCCAGCTCGGGGCCCTCGGCATGGAGCAGCCACACCAACCGCTCCTGCGGCTTGCGCACGCCGCTGGAGCGTCCCAGCCCCTGCAACCAGTTGAGCCAGCTGGCAGAGGCCGCGGTTTTATCCTCGTCCCCGTCATCATCCTGCTCGTCACTGCCCTCTTGCGCACTCTCCTCACTGCCGCGCAGTTGGCACAAGGGCGCCCCTTTGGCCGCCTCGCCCAACAAGATGCGCAGCAGATCCTGACAAAAGGCCATCAGGCGATGATGGGGCTCGGCATCGAGCAGATGGGAGAGATCCCACTTGTGCAACATGGCCACCTGCGGGCTCTGGGCACCGTGACGGGCCAGCGCGCAGAGATCGAGCCAGAGATAGCCCCAGTGGAGCTCCTCCACCGGCAGTTGCAGGGTATCGAACAGGCCGACCGCCTGACCGTGGCGATCGCCCGCCCACTGGCTGAGCAGGTCGGCAAGCAGGGGGAACTGGCCAGTCAGGCTGCGCTGCCACTTCTTGCGCTGTTCGCTGGCGATGACGGGATCGGCCTGCTGCAACCAGCCAAGCCAGAGCAGGGCGCTGAATGAACGGGGCCACTGGCCCGCCTCACCCTCATCGGTTGCCTGCCACTGGCCCAGCGCGGTGAGCAGCCGCTCGCCAAGCGGGCCGCTCTGGCTCTGCTGGGCCAGCGCCTGCAGGGCTGGCCAGCCGGGGGCGGCATCCTTGTCCTCGCCGGTTGGCGATGTGCTCTCGCCATCCCCGCAGAGCCAGCGCCACTCCGCCTCGAACGCTTTGGCCCGGGCCTGCACCTCGGGGGCGCAGCGCACCAGCGCATTGGCCAGCGGCCAGCGCTCTTCATAGGGGGCATCGAGCAAGAGTTGCAGCGAGAAGTGCTCCAGCAACATTTGCTGCCAGGCGGGGCTGGAGCCCGCCAGCAACTGGTGAGCGTCCGGGGTATCGAGCAGGGTCAGCAGATCGCTGGCCGAGAAATAGGTGGGGATCTCCCCCGCTTTGCCGCGGCAGAGCTCGCGCACCACCGCATGGGTGAGATCCTGCCCGGTCAATGAGGGCACCCGGCTCCAGTCCGGCGCCGGGCAGAGACCGGCACGCACCCCCAGGATCAGCGCCAGCGTCCCCTCGGCGGTCAGGCTCCACTGCTGCTCCCCGCGCAATCTGACCAGCCCCGCATCCTGCAGTCGGGTCAGTTTATCGATCAGGGCATGGCCTATCGCCAGTTGTTCTTGCAGCAAACGGGTACTGGCAACGCGCTGCAATTGCAGGGTGGCGAGCAGGGCATAACTATCCGAAGAGAGGGTGGACGCAGACATCAAGACTCACGGGCAAGTGCAAAAGCGGAATTTTAACGGTAAAGCGCCAGCGGCTCGACCCTTTACCGTGAAATAACTCAAAAAAAAACGGCCATCCATGATGACCGTCGAAAGTAACGAAGGAAATAGCCGGATCATCCGGTTACCTCCCACAGCGGGAAAATCGGGAGCGCTAGCCCCTAATTCGTGGAGCCAATGCTAGAGGTTGGCGCCCGAAAAAGCTTTGAAGCGGATCACAGTTGAAAAGGATTTCTGAAAACGGTTTCAATTTTTAGCGGCAAAAAACCATGATTTCGCGCCAAATGAGCCATGTCCCAACCCCTCCTGCTCACCCGGCACAAGCGGTAGAAAACCCTATAACGGTCGCTTGTCGAACGCCCCTGTGCGGGCAGCTGTCAGCTGTATAGCTTCATCAGAACCTGCCGCCCGCAGGCTAGGTTTCAGGGCAACCGGACATGGCCGAGATGGGCCAGGAGAGCACGAATCGGCTCCCTCCCCGTCCGGTAGCTTGGCAAACCGCGCTGCCGCCGTGGGCCTCGGCAATCGCCTTGACCACGGCGAGTCCGAGTCCGCTGCCGCCGCTCTTGCGCGAGCGTGACGGATCTCCGCGACGAAACGCATCGAAGATACAGGCGGCGATCTCCTCGCTGATGCCTGGCCCCTCATCTTCCACACTCAGGACGCACACACTCTCCGAGCGATACAGCCGCACGGTCAGCAGGCCCGGCAGCGCGTGCTTCTGGGCATTTTCCAACAGCGCCATCAGGGCCTGACGGATACGAAACAGATCGCAGCAGACATGAAGTTCGCTATCGAGCTCCCGCTGCAACACAAATCCGCTCGCCGCCAGAGGGCTGGCAAATGCCTCAAGCACCACGGCAAGCTCGTCGGCCAGCCTGACCTCGGTCCGCTGCAACTCCAGATGGCCGCTGTCGTTGAGGCTCAATACCCGCAAATCCTCGATCAGGTGATTGAGCCCCTCCACCTGACGCAGCAACCCCTCGAAGAGTTCGCTACTGGGAGGAAATACCCCTTCGGCCAGCCCCTGCAAGCGGCCGCGCAAAATGGTCACCGGAGTGCGCAATTCGTGGGCGATGGCGGCATTCCAGAACTCCCGCTCGCGGGTCATGCTCTGCAGCCGCTCGGCCATGGCGTTGAAGTCGCGCACCAGTTGCGCCGTCTCCCCGATCGCCTGCTCATCCTCCGGCACGCGGGCATCGAGTTTGCCCTCGGCCACCTCGCGCAGGCTGGTTGCCACCGAGTTGAGGGGAGTCAGGATGCGGCGAGAGAGGCGAACCGCCACGTACAGCGCCATCCCCAATGCAATGAGAATGGTGGAGCCGATCCATAACATCTCGACTCTGGAGGGCACCCAGGTCTCGGAGATGCTGCCCGGCACAAACGCCACGGCGATGCCATAAAACACATAGGTGCCGATCACCGCGAGGGAGATGATACCAAGCGTCATCAAGCCCAGAGAGCGGATGATCTGCCTGCGAAGGCCGGGCGCCGATTTCATGCATCGCCCCCGAAGCGATAGCCAACGCCCCAGACACTGGCGGGGACCCCCTGAATGCCGTGTGTCTCCAGTTTTTTGCGCAACTTGCTGATGTGGCTATCCACCGTACGCTCCTGGGTATCCCCCTCCGGCAAGCAGTGAGTCAGCAGTTCGGCGCGGCTGAACACCCGTTTCGGCGCCCGCATCAAAGAGGCGAGCAACTTGAACTCGGTCAGGGTCAGCTCCAGCACCTGCTGCTGGTCATCGCGGAAAATGCTGGCCTCGTGGCTCTCCAGATCGATCTGAAACTGGCCGACCCGCAGCACGTTCGCCGTGGCAGGCTTTACGGCCCGGGTGCGCCTGAGCACGGCCTGCACTCGCGCCACCACTTCGGCCGGATTGAAGGGTTTGACCACATAGTCATCCGCCCCCATGCGCAGCCCCATCAGCTTGTCGAGATCCTGATCGAGGGCGGTCAGCATGATCACCGGCGTATCGCCGCGCGCCCGGATCTCGCTGAGCACCTGCCAGCCATCCAGTTGCGGCATCTGCACATCCAGCAGCAGGAGATCGGGTTTGAATGCCTGATGCATGGCCAGCGCTTCACGGCCATCGGCGGCGTGCAGGGAGCGCAAGCCATGACGTTGCAGGTAAGCGGCGAGGATGTCGGCGATCTCGGCTTCATCCTCTGCAATCAGTACCAGTGACTGGCCCGCCGGGCTGGCGGAAGCATTGAGATGGGACATAGTCGGACTCGAAAAAAGGTGGCGTTGAACTTTATCATCGCCTCCATGGATTCTCCACAAAGCCTCGAATCATTCGCAATAGCCCCTCGCCATAATGGCCGCTCGATGCACTCTCCGGTCACATCACACCGGAGAGACGGTTTAACGAGGTGAGTGGATGATGTTTGTCAAACAGCGGTATGCGGGCGCCCTGCTCGCCGTCATTGCCGCATTCGGGTTGGCGGGTTGCGATGTCGCGCCGCAAGAGCAGGAGGCACCCGCCCTTCCTCAGGTATCGGTGCTGACTCTGACTGGTCGGGAGCTGGTCATCAGCGAGGATCTGCCCGCCCGGGTGGCGGCACTGCGCAGCGCCGACATTCGCGCCCAGATCAGCGGCATCGTGCAGCGCCGCCTGTTCGAGCAGGGCGCCGAGATCAGCGCAGGCACAGTGCTGTTCCAGATAAACCCGGCCCCCTTCAAGGCCGATGTCGACAGCGCCGCCGCCGCATTGCAACGGGCCGAGGCCGTGCTGGCCCGCGCCCGCATCCAGATTGACCGCCTGAAGCCGCTGCTGCGCACCGACGCCATCAGCCGCCAGACCTATGACGATGCGGTCTCCCAGCGGGATCAGGCGGCCGCCGATGTAGCCCAGGCCAGGGCGACTCTGGCCCGGCACCAGCTGAACCTGCAATTTGCCAGCGTGGAGGCCCCCATCGCCGGGCGCATCGATCAGGCGCTGGTGAGTGAAGGGGCCCTGGTGTCGCCCACCGATGCCACCCCCATGGCCCGGATCCAGCAGATTGATCAGGTCTACGTCGATGTGCGCCAACCGGCCTCGGTGCTGGAATCCCTGCGCCAGCAGGCTGGCTCAACGGCACCGGAACTGGCGGTGGAGATCCTCGGCAGCAATGGCACACCGCTGGGCATGCAGGGGCACATCCTCTTCTCCGGTATCGAGGTCGATGCCGGAACCGGCGACGTGCTGCTGCGGGTGCTGGTGGATAACCCTGAGCGGCGCCTGTTGCCCGGCCTCTATGTGCAGGCGCGCATCCCCCGTGCCCGCTATGCCAACGCCCTGACCGTGCCCCAGCAGGCGGTAGTTCGCACATCGGGTCAGACCAGCGTGTGGGTGGTGGATGGCCAGGGGCAGGCACAGCTGGTTCCGGTCAACACCGCTGAACTGGTGAATAGCCAGTACCGCATCGCGTCCGGGCTCAGTGCCGGGCAACAGGTGGTGATCGAAGGGATCGACCGTCTGACCCCGGGGGTTCAGGTCACAGCTTCCCCCTGGCAACCACCCGCTGTCAGCCAACCGGCTGACGGTGGCATTCGCTGAATCGGAGAGTTATCCATGCCGCAGTTTTTTATCCATCGCCCGGTGTTTGCCTGGGTGATCGCCCTGTTCATCGTGCTGGCAGGGGTCATCGCCATCCCCAAGCTCCCCATCTCCCGCTATCCCTCGGTGGCGCCGGTGTCGGTGACCCTCTATGCCACCTATCCGGGCGCCACGCCGCAGACCCTGAACGATGCGGTGGTGAGCCTTATCGAGCGCGAGCTGTCGGGAGTGAAGAACCTGCTCTACTTCGAGTCCTCTGTGGACGCCTCGGGCAGCGCGCAGATCACTGCCACCTTCAAGCCGGGCACCGATCCGGAGCTGGCCCAGATGGACGTGCAAAACCGCATCAAGGCGGTCGAGCCTCGCTTGCCACAAGCGGTGCGGCAAACCGGCCTGCAGGTGGAGTCCGCCTCATCCGGCTTTCTGATGATGGTCGGCATGACCTCACCGGATGGCCGCTTCGATGAGGTTGCCCTCAACGACTACATGGCACGCAATATTGTGCAGGAGCTGCGCCGCATCGACGGGGTAGGACGAGTGCAGCTGTTCGGCGCCGAGCAGGCCATGCGCATCTGGGTAGATCCGGCCAAACTCGCCGCCTACGGGCTGACCATCGGCGAGGTGGCACAGGCCATCGAGCAGCAGAACATCCAGATTGCCCCGGGGCGCCTCGGTGACGAACCCGCCCTGCCGGGGCAGCGCCTGACGGTTCCCCTCACGGTTCAGGGGCAGCTGACGACCCCCGAGGCATTCGCCGCCATCGTGCTGCGAGCCGGTGGTGATGGCGCCAAGCTGGTGCTGGGTGATGTCGCCCGGGTCGAGCTGGGGGCGCAATCCTACGCCTTTTCCAACCGGGAGAACGGCGTGGCCGCCACCAGCGCCGCCATCCAGCTCTCCCCCGGCGCCAACGCCGTGCGTACCGCCGATGCGGTGCGCACCCGTCTCGCCCAGCTCGCCCCCACCCTGCCGGCGGGCATGGCCTATTCGATCCCCTTTGACTCGGCCCCTTTCGTCAAGGTCTCCATCGAAAAGGTGATCCACACCCTGCTGGAAGCCATGGTGCTGGTGTTTCTGGTGATGTTTCTCTTCCTGCAGAACCTGCGCTACACCCTGATCCCGGCCATCGTCGCCCCCATCGCTCTGCTTGGCACCTTCGCGGTGATGCTGCTGGCCGGTTTTTCGATCAACTCCCTCACCATGTTCGGCATGGTGCTGGCCATCGGCATCATAGTCGACGACGCCATCGTGGTGGTGGAGAACGTCGAGCGCCTGATGGCCACCCGGGGGCTGTCGCCCCGGGAGGCGACCTCGCAGGCCATGAAGGAGATCACCGGGGCGGTGATCGGCATCACCCTGGTGCTCACGGCGGTGTTCCTCCCCATGGCGTTTGGCAGCGGCTCAGTGGGGGTCATCTACCAGCAGTTCACCCTGTCGATGGCGGTGTCGATCCTCATTTCGGCCTTCCTCGCCCTGACCCTGACGCCTGCGCTCTGCGCCACCTTGCTGCGTCCGGTCAGTCCGGATCATCATGAGAAGCGCGGCTTCTTCGGTGCCTTCAACCGGGGTTTCGAGCGGTTCACGGCAGGCTACGGTGCGCGGGTAACCCGGCTGGTCGGGCGCAGCGGACGGATGATGGCAACCTTTGCCGCCCTCTGCGCCGTGCTGGCCATCGCCGCCGCCCAGCTGCCCTCCTCTTTCCTGCCGGACGAGGATCAGGGCTACTTCATGACCTCCATCCAGCTGCCGACCGGCGCCACCAGCGAGCGTACTCTTGAGGTGGTCAAGGCCTTCGAGGCTCACGTCGCCTCTCGCGAGGCGCTGGACACCAACCTGGTGGTGCAGGGCTTCAGCTTCTCCGGCGCAGGCCCCAATGCCGCCATGGCCTTCACCATGCTCAAAGATTGGGATCAGCGTCATGGCGCCACGGCAGCCGAAGAGGCAGATCTGGCACAAGCGGCTATGGCAAATATTCCTGAAGGCACGGTAATGAGCCTGCTGCCGCCCGCCATCGACGAGCTGGGCACCGCCTCCGGCTTCACCCTGTTCCTGCAAGACAGGGCCAATCGGGGGGAAGCCGCGCTGCTGGCCGCTCAGGCCCAACTGCTGGAACTGGCCGCCAAAAGCCAGGTAGTCAGTGATGTGTATCCCGACAATCTGCCTCCCGGCGAGAGCATTCACCTCGAGATCAACCGACAGAAGGCCGAAGCCATGGGACTCTCGTTCGCCAGCGTAAGCAGTACCCTGTCGGCCGCAATGGGGTCGCTCTACGTCAACGACTTCCCCAACGGCGGGCACATGCAGCAGGTCATTCTGCAGGCCGACGCGTCGGCGCGCATGCAGCTCGATGACGTGCTCGGCCTGCGGGTGCGCAATGCCAGCGGCGGCATGGTCCCCTTGCGGGAGGTGGTGACACCGGAATGGCGCGAATCGCCGCAACAGATGATGCGCTTCGATGGCTTCCCTGCCGTGCGTATTGCCGGGGGGGCAGCGCCCGGCATCTCCAGCGGAGCGGCGATGGCGGAGATGGAGCGTCTGGTGGCGCAATTGCCGCCAGGCTTCGCATTGGCCTGGACGGGACAGTCGTTGCAAGAGCGCCAGTCGGCCGAGCAGGCCCCCCTGCTGATGCTATTGTCGGCGCTGGTGGTCTTCCTGGTTCTGGCGGCACTCTATGAAAGCTGGTCGATCCCGCTCTCGGTGATGCTGGTGGTGCCGCTGGGCCTGCTCGGTGCCGTCGCGGCCGTGATGCTGCGCGGCATGCCCAACGATGTCTTCTTCAAGGTGGGCATGATCACCATCATCGGTCTGTCGGCCAAGAACGCCATCCTCATCGTGGAGTTTGCGCGCCAGTTGCACAGTGAAGGGCGCTCGCTGCTTGATGCGGCTGTCACTGCTGCCCGCCTGCGCCTGCGCCCCATTCTGATGACGTCGCTGGCCTTCACCCTCGGGGTGGTGCCCTTGATGCTCGCCAGTGGCGCCAGCGCGGAGACCCAGCATGCCATCGGCACCGGCGTGTTTGGCGGCATGATCAGCGGCACCCTGCTGGCCATCTTCTTCGTACCGGTCTT
>OERO01000209.1_pt1 | contig 14094 bp, 10 predicted proteins | sample 1540041 | NCBI WGS metagenome assembly OERO01 (sample SAMEA3891234, study PRJEB23780) | metagenome | biome: terrestrial biome; feature: animal house; material: water of meat washing | place: Italy | collected 2015-05-12
CCTCGGCCAGACGCAGCGTCTCTTTTGCATAGTCAATACTCTGCTGGAGGGTGGTAATTTGTTGATTTACAAAACCGATACGCCAGTAATTATTGCTGGCCTCTGAAAGCAGCATCAGGCGCGCGGAGCGAAAATCTTCTTCACTGGCATGGACTGCCCACTCAGCAACATCACGCTGACGGGCAATTTTTCCCCAGAGATCCAGCTCATAGCTGGTGCCAAGGCTGGCAGAACCGCTTTTTGCCCAGCCGGACGAGTTATTCAGCTGTTTTTTTCCGTCCATACTCAGTGCCGCCTTTAGTGCAGGAGTATTGGTGATACCTGTTCTTTCCGCATCCAGCTGCGCCCGATGTATCCGCAGTGCAGCTATAGCTATGTCGTTATTACTTGTCATCACCAGGTGAAGCCAGTTATCGAGATTAGGATCGTTAAATTCTTCCCAGTCAAACGGGGATGTATTTCCGTCCACATCGCCCTTGGTCCAGTTGATGGGATAGTTCACTTCGGGAGCGCGATAGTCACTTTTCAGCACGTTTGTGCAACCTGAACAGAGTGCGGTGATAAGGCATAAAGTCAACGATGATAAAATTTTCATATATTATTCGCTGGCCAGTGAAATAACCGGGTCCATCCTTGCTGCCTTGCGGGCTGGGAGATACCCGAAGATTATGCCAATTAAGGTTGAGCAAAAAAATGCAGCAACAGCAGCCTGCCACGAATATATAGCTGCGAATATCCCGTCCGCCAGAGCGTTAAAGAGCGCACCTGTGATATACGACAGTGCAATACCGAGTGCGCCACCAATCAGGCAAACCAATACGGCCTCAATAATAAACTGTTGCATAATGTCGCTGCGTCTCGCGCCAACCGCCATTCGTACGCCAATTTCATGAGTTCGTTCCGTTACAGAAATCAACATGATGTTCATCACCCCGATACTGCCGATCATTAGTGAGATACATGCGACCATAAGAATTAAAATACTGAAGGTCATTGAGGTGTGTTCGATAGACTTTCTTATTTGTTCAAAGTTATAAAGCTGGAAGTCTTTTATGCCGTGACGCCGGGTTAATAGTTGGGAGATAGCGCTGATTGCAGCCTCGTTATCCACATTGTCTTTTAGCCTGACGCTAATACCGGTCAGAACTGGTTTACCCACAATACGGTACATCACCGTGCTGTAAGGCATCCACACAGTAATGCGATTTGATGCATCACTACGGTTGTTACTTTTAGCGATGCCAACCACTCGTGCTGGTACAGAACCAAGAAAGACTATTTGCCCCAGAGCCTGTAACCCTGTGTTGTCGAAAATGGCCTTACGAGTATTCTCATCGATAATAACTTCCTGTAGAGCGTTGCGATCGTCTCTAAAAGTAGTCCCTTGCAACAACTCAATACCTTTTACCCGGAAATGTTCCCGCCCAACGCCGTTAATGGACGCTATCGCAGATTTACCCAGAAAACGAATGTTGTCTGAAGCGCTAACTTCCGGGCTGACGCTATCGATAAACCCTTGCTTCGCCAGTGCATTTGCGTCAGCAGGTACCAATGTTCTAATACTCTCAATGCTGTCATCGAACAAATCCTGCCCGGGATAAATGCTGACCACGTTTGTCCCCAGACTTTTAATCTCTTCCAGTGTTTCTTGCCTGGCTCCTTCACCCAATGCCACAACAGTGACAACGGAGGCGATACCAAAAACAATCCCGATCATGGTAAGCGTGGTGCGTAAGCGATGCGTCTTCATCGCTTTTAGCGCCATTTGCATCGATTCACGCGTTCGATCGAGCAGTGTTTTCCAATAGCTTTGCCGGATTCTGTTGGTTTTTGGTAGTGTTTCCGTCGCAGATACGCAACCTCCACTATCAGCGATGATTTCGCCATCACACAGCTCAATGATTCGCTTTGCGTGCCGGGCGACCTTCATATCGTGGGTCACCATTACTACAGTATGACCACGTCGATTAAGTTCATTCAGAATGGCTAACACTTCTTGCCCGGATTGCGAATCCAGAGCACCAGTTGGCTCATCCGCCAAAATTATCTTTCCACCGTTGATCAGTGCTCGGGCAATACTGACGCGTTGCTGCTGACCGCCTGAAAGTTCGCAAGGTTTATGATGCTCACGTCCTTCCAGTCCCAGTCTGCCCAGCAACGCCGTTGCACGTTGCCGACGGCTGTCGCGTTCGCTGTTGGCGTAAATGGCCGGGATCTCCACGTTACCAAGTGCGCTAAGATCAGGTATCAAATGGTAGCGCTGGAATATAAAGCCAATGTGTTCCCGGCGCACTCTAGCCAGCTCATCGGGTGAAAGACAGGCGGCATTTTGTCCGTCGATGTAGTAATCACCTCTATTGGGTACGTCAAGGCAACCCATTATGTTCATTAAGGTTGATTTGCCTGAGCCAGAGGCTCCAATGATTGCCACCATTTCTCCAGCAACGATTGTCAAATCGACATTTTTCAGGACGGTCCGCGTTTGATCTCCGTTGCCATAAGTTCGGCTAACCCCTTTTAACTCAATAAGTTTTTTCACAGCATAATCCTTTCTTCGGGCTCTTTCTTATCCGGCAGCGACAGCACGACATTTTCTCCGACATTTAAACCTTCGAGGATCTGAATATCCACGCTGTTCGTGATACCAGTTTTCACATTCCGGGGTTCCAGCCTGCCATCTGCTGCCAGCACCAGGACCTGTTGCTTCTTCCCCTCATTTCTGTGCACTGCCTGAATGGGTACCAGCAGTGTATTTTGGGCTTCATCAGTAATCAGGGTAACCTGAGCAGTCATGGCAATACGAAGTCGATTTTCTGGGTTAGGCACATCGAATAGAGCATTGTAATAAACGGACGCATTTGAAGTTCCGGAGCCTGATGCTGAAGTGTTGCTGGCGAGAGAGTCATCTTTCATTACCGATTCTGGTGCCAGTTCAACGGCACGCAGTGTTGCGCTGTAGTGCTTGTCCGGTTCGGAGAAGATAGAGAAGCGGGCTTTTTGCCCCACAGAAATACGGGTTATATCAGCCTCGGAGATCTGTGCTTTAATGGTCATGACATCCAGACGAGCGAGTTTAATAATTGTTGGGGCACTCTGGTTTGAGTTAACGGTTTGCCCTTGCTGAGTGACAATGGCAATAACAATTCCATCCATTGGCGCTACGACTCGCGTATATTCAAGGGCAAGCTTTTTCTTATCTACTTCTATCTGTGCCTGGACCAGTTTGGCATTCAGAGAATGTAATTCAGCGCGAGTGGTCGCAAGCATTGCCTCCGCAGACTCAAAATCTTCGTGTGAGCTGGCATTTTCTCTTAGCATCCGGAGCTGGCGTTTAAAACGCAGTTCAGCCTGTTTCAGGAGCGCCTGCTTGGATTGAAGTTCTGCTTTCACTTCGTTGAGTGCAGCTTCGGCATTACGCAAATCGTTACACTGAGGTAGGTCGTCAATTTCGGCAATCAACTGCCCTTTAGTCACATGGTCGCCCTGTTTCACTTTCAGTGATTTTAATTGCCCTGATACCTGTGCCCCTACGTTTACCCGTTCAATTGCATCAATACGGCCTGTCGCCAGAACAGAATTTTCTATATCGCCTTTGCGCACCGGGGCAGTAATATATTCTGGCACATCAGAGCTTCTCAGAAAGGTGAACAAAACGGTGATAATAATGATCAACAGTGTCAAGGTACAAATGATGGCGCGGTGAGAAATATATTTCATTAACATTGTCCATGTTTTCCATAACAATGAAAGTGGTATTCTGGGTTTTCTTAGTTAATGCCCAGCATCTACTGGAAAAATATACTTATTTGGAATTAATCATAATCAAGATTATTATTTATTTGCGTAAATTGGGCTAACCCCCTCTCGCTTTGTTTCAACAGTATTACTAATTACCGGGAAAGCCTGACAAGATTTCGTATTAAGGTGTTATCTACGCCCATTATACTTTAATACATCAAGTAATTAATTCACTAACCTCTCTTTCGTTTCACTGGACTTTACGGCTGTAAAATAGCTTTTATCTTGCAGATGAAAACTCTGCTCAGGAAAGTGCCTTTAGTTCTAATGGATGGTGAGTTTTACGCTTGTCTTTGTAACCAGGAAGAGAGGCGTAGACAGTAAAGTTCCTCGCTCCCTCATCTTGGCATTCGGTGAACTATAGACAAGAGTCAATAAACCAAACTGCAACAACATAGTCATTTTGGGAGTAAGATTATTAGTCTTAACGTCTCATATAGCTGGTATGAAGAAATTTTCATGTATACTTGATAAACGTATCGTCAACAACCGATAAAAAGTGAGCCATTTATATCTCCATCAATGATCTAATATTGAATCGCCACGAGTAGTCTTACTCCTTCCAAGTTGTTGATAATAATTGTTTTTATATTCTATTGTTGACATCTGTTCGCAGGAACCATGCCGACGCTTATTGTTATAAAACATTTCGATGTTCAAAAATATCGTTGGAGGCGTCTTCCCGCGTTCCGAAGAGCTTTTTCTTTATCCGTTCACGCTTCAGTAACTGGAAAAAATTCTGCAAGCGTATCGTGGTAATTACTGCGACGGAGCATACACTCCTCCAGGTCTTATGATTTCAGGAACGACTGTCATTCATGGCTTGTTTACTGACAACCAGCATCGTTTTTGGGGATTACGCCGCTATACAGGTGTGGTGCGGTGATGTGACCTATATCTGGACGGGTAAGCCCGGCGGGGTGATGTTCCACAGCGATACGAGCAGGCAGTTCCGGCAGTTATTGTGGCGATACCAGATCAGGCAGAGTATGAGCCGGCGCGGAAACTGCTGGGATAACAGCCCAATGGAACGCTTCTTCAGGAGTCTGAAGAACGAATGGATGCCGGTGGTGGGTTACGTAAGCTTCAGCGAGGCAGCTCACGCCATAACGGACTATATCGTTGGATATTACAGCGCACTAAGACCGCACGAATATAACGGTGGGTTATCCCCAAACGAATCGGAAAATCGATACTGGAAAAACTCTAACTCGGTGGCCAGTTTTTGTTGACCACTTCACACGTTCAATGTCGTTGATGACTTTAACTATGAGGCGTTGTCGATTGAAAACAATCTGAATCTGCCAGCTTCACAAGTGGTAGCGGTACTCTGTAGGATTGCGGAAAACCATGTCTATCCAGCTATGATTCGCATAGATTATGGCCAGGATTTTTTTTATCCAACACGGACGTAATGCGCAGAAAAACATGTAGTAAAACTGGAGATTACCCAATCAGGTAAGTTGGCGCAGAACGCTTTTATCGAGAGTTTTAACCGGACATACCGAACAAAAATACTCGGTTTTTGTCTGTTCAGAACGCTGGATGAAAAGCGGGAACTGGCGGCAAACTGGTTGTCAGAATATAACAGTGAACGCCATATCAACTACTTAACCATATGACACTGGAAGAACATCACTAACGCCATTATTTGGTCACGATCTCAAAAGGTGCATGGAACTAAAACGAGTCTGTTTACAACGCAAGATGAGTTATGTTATAAAGTAACAAAATGAGTTGGTAAGCATAAAGTAAAGAGGATAACTTATAGTGCTCCCCTTATTTAAAGCATTTTGTTTTTTTTGTATTCTATTGTTAGGCTCAGTATTAATCCGGGGTAATAATAATCTTATTTCACCAGCGGTTAGACAAGAATTTTTTTTATCGAAAAAAACAACCCCATCCTTTTATCAGAAAATTGATGCGTGCTTTAGCAACGTTAATCTTGACTTTACATACAAGTCTGTTGATTACTCAGCATCTACCATTTTGCAATACATTAGAAGATTAATAAGAAAGCTTTACATTAAATAAAAGAGATGCAATTATCAATAAAATAAGAATATCTCGTTAAGAAATATAGCAATATATGTGATATTTCAGGAAATAAGTAATCATACATTTATTGATTTATAAAGTATTATTGGAAGGAAGTGTTACATGTAACGATTTACGCACTCCCCTCCATTACACTAATAAACACCACCGACTTGGGATTTATAAACTTTATAATAAAAACATCATTTTTACTGAAACCAAATAAATATCAATCACGAAGATAATTAACCTATCTGAACAAGTAATTATACTCATATGTTATTAGTTTTCTTATTAATCAGAAAGGAGGGATTTATAAACCAGCAACTTTTTTTGTAGGTGGAGCCACGGTTGATTTCTGATATCAACCACCTGAGTTTATTTTCGTCGAATGGTAATGCCTTGTCGCACAAACGCTATCTGAATAATTAACTGTAATGGCGTTATTGGTATATTTGCCGACATTAACGCTAATAAAGACCCTGATTGCTTCATAATCGCAGGATTTGGCCATTTTGTCTCCCTTTAGATAAGAGTTAACAAAATAAACCCAGGAAGAAGGTACCGGTTTCCACGTTACAGACGTTCCCGGCATAAAGTGTCCGACCAGGGCCTTATTCGCAGTTACCAGCGCCCTGTATGCCCTGATATTTTCTGGAACATGGATGACCGGGGCAGTAATCATACCGGGTTTGACTGACTCCCCTGATATTCTGACATAAAAGGGAATAAATAAAGCGACATGCGGCCACATTGTAAACAAACGTTAAACAAAACAGCATTTTTCAGTTGACTACTACGAGTAAATAAAAAAATATTTATCAAAAACAAACGAGTGGAATGGAGTTAACTTGTCTATGTACTTAAAGATTCTTGCTACTGCACTCTCAGCTCCTGTAGCGTTTGCTGCACTGGCTTCTGATACTGGGCTTTCTTTTACACCGGAGAAAATCAGTACGGAGATTGATTTTGGCACTTTAAGTGGCAAGGCCAAAGAACGGGTTTATCTGCCTGAAGAAAAAGGGCGCAAAGCCAGCCAGCTGGACTGGAAATACAGTAATGCGCCAATTGTCAAGGGGGCATTTAACTGGGATCTGTTACCCAGAGTATCTGTCGGTGCCTCAGGGTGGACAACATTAGCTGGTCGTGGAGGCAATATGGTGGACAGGGACTGGCTGGATACGAGCAATCCCGGAACCTGGACTGATGAGAGTAAACATCCGAATACCCGTCTAAATTTTGCTAATGAATTCGACCTGAATATTAAGGGATGGCTCCTGAATCAACCAGACTATCAGTTAGGTCTTATGGCTGGTTACCAGGAAAATCGTTATAGCTTTACAGCAAAAGGAGGCTCTTATATCTATAGTAGTGAGGGAGGCTTCCGGGATGAAACGGGATCATTTCCAGATGGTGAAAGAGCTATAGGCTACAAACAACACTTTAAAATGCCCTATATAGGGTTAACCGGTAATTATCGGTATGATAGCTTTGAGTTCGGGGGGAGTTTCAAATATAGCGGATGGGTGAAGGCATCGGATAATGATGAGCATTACAACCCTGAGAAAAGGATCACCTATCGTAGCGATGTAAATAATCAGAACTATTACTCTGTCTCACTACATGCTGGTTATTATATTACACCTGCAGCTAAAGTTTATGTCGAAGGAACATGGAACCGTATTACTAATAAGAAAGGTGATACTTCTCTGTACTCCAGAAATTTGAATATATCTGATCACACCAAAAATGGTGCAGGCATTGAAAGCTATAACTTTATGACCACAGCTGGTCTGAAGTATTATTTTTAACCTGAAGCATGCCTGTTTTTAACTTTTTCATGACACTTTAAATATGATAAACAAAAGGCCAGCACTTCTGATGGTGGTCTTTTGATTTTTTATAATATGTGGAGGGTATATGTGCTCAACGATAAAAGTGTTTCTGTTAACTCTTGTATTTTTAAAGATGCTGCCCTGCCACTCTTCATGCATAACGACACAGTGTTATCGACATAAAAATAATTGATAAGCGATGTTAACAATATGAACTTTATTATAATTCTATTACTCGTCAATAATAAGAAGACCATCCAATAAAAACACACGCAATAACCTGAAGGATTCTGCCGTATAAAAATAAACATTGTTTTTACATTTAATCTCTCTTGATTTTGTTTAATCATTGTTTATGTAAGATAATTTATTTTTATAATGATCACATGAAAACAAAAGAGGTTAGATATGAAATTATTATTACTTACAGGTGCAACAGGATTTCTTGGTGGCGCGGTCCTGGATAAGCTGCTGGATAACTGTAATAATATAAATTTGCTACTTTTAGTACGAGCACCTACTCCACAAGCGGGACTGGAAAGAATTAAAGAAAATATGCGTAAATTTAATGTTTGTGAGGAAAGGTTGCATGCATTAACTAATGATAACATCTTGCCTGGGGATCTAAATAATCCGGAAGCCTTTCTCATGGATCCTCGTCTTGATGAAGTCACTCATGTTATAAACTGTGCGGCTATAGCTTCTTTTGGTAATAATCCTTTTATATGGAATGTGAATGTTACAGGTACACTTGCTTTTGCAAGAAGAATGGCAAAAGTGGCAGGACTGAAACGCTTCCTTCATGTTGGTACTGCTATGTCTTGTACACCTCATACGGGGTCGCTAGTTAAGGAAGAGTCTGCTTCATCAGAAACAGGTGAACATTTAGTGGAGTATACGCATTCAAAAGCAACAATAGAATATCTGATGCGTAAGCAGTGTCCTGATTTACCTTTGTTGGTTGCCCGACCATCAATTATTGTTGGCCACAGTCGTTTAGGGTGCTTACCTTCAACCAGTATTTTCTGGGTATTCAGAATGGGGTTAATGTTGCAAAAATTTATGTGCTCTCTGGATGATAAAATAGATGTTATCCCTGTAGATTATTGTGCTGATGCATTGCTAATGTTGCTTGAAAGCTCGTTAATTAATGGTGAGATTGTTCATATATCAGCAGGTAAAGAAAGTAGTGTGACGTTCTCTGCTATTGACGAAGCTGTAGCCCGTGCTTTGAACTGTGATCCTGTTGGAGACAGATATACTAAAGTCAGTTATGACATACTGGCAATGAGCCGTCATGATTTTAAAAATATTTTTGGTCCCTGTAACGAACGCCTTATGTTAAAAGCCATTCGTTTATATGGAGCGTTCAGTATGCTCAATGTTTGTTTCAGTAACGACAAGCTACTGAGTATCGGAATGCCTAAACCGCCAAAGTTTACTGATTATATTAAATACTGTATAGAAACGACAAAACACCTTTCAATTCAACAACAAATGGAAGTTGATTTTAAATAATATTTATCATAATCAGAATTATTGTTGGTGTTGCACTCATAATATATAAAAACTCCGAGGATATGACTTTGTCAATTAAAAATATAAAGCGCATTATTACGGCCTGGAAACCATCTACATTCGAAACGTACAAAAAAACTTTTGAAAAATACGGTGGTAGTGTAAACATGCATCCGGATGTTGTTTCATACTTTATGATACATCATGACTGGAAGTTTGATTTTTTTCACTATGAAAAAGATGGTGATATCAAAGGCTCATATTTTCTGTGCAATGGAAAACAAATTGGGATAATGGCAAGAAGGTCTTATCCTCTTTCATCTGATGAGGTATTAATTCCTTTTTCCCCACATGCAAGATGTTTTTTTCCGGATAAAACTAATAAATTATCAATTATAAATAAACAAAATATTATCAATGCAACATGGAAAATAGCCAGAAAAAAACAAAATTGTATTATAAAGGAATCTTTTTCACCTAAATTTGAAAAAACTCGCCGAAATGAAATCCAGAGATTTATCAGGAATGGCGGAGAGATTAAGTGTATAAGCCAGTTATCCGATAAAGAAATATCCAGCTCTTATATATCACTTTTTCATTCCCGGTTTGGAGGTACCCTACCTTGCTACGAATATGATAATCTGTTAATGTTTATTTCTCACTTACGAGAACTTATGTTTGGCCATGTGCTATTCTGGGATAATAAACCGTGTGCTATTGATATAGTACTGAAATCTGAAAGCTCATGTAATGTTTATTATGACGTTCCAAATGGTGCAGTTCTGAATGATGAGAATTGTATGAAACTAAGTCCGGGAAGTGTCCTTATGTGGCTGAATATAGATAAAGCACGAAGGTATTGTCAGGATAATAATAAAAAGATGATATATTCTATCGGTGCATTCAGACCTGAATGGAAATATAAACTACTATGGTCTGTTCCCTGTAAGGTTGGTAAATGCTTATGTTAGAATATGTATAAAGGTAAGTAACTATATAAGAGCGTCCAGTCTGCAAATACTCCTCTAAACATGGAGGAGTAGATTTATAATATCATAACATTTACTAAATCGTTTTACATTAATTTCAAATTTGAAATTAATGTATTTTGATAACTATATATTTTTGATTCCGAAAACAGACATTTCTTTCTTTGAGTCAGGGCTTACACTCAAAATATTAATATTGTTTGTGTGAAGACATATTATTCAATAACGATGGTGAGAAATATCTGTAACTTTTTCGCATAATCTAACTATTTACTTAATTGTTCATTCTGTGAACAGAATCTGTTTGTTATGTATCAGGTTGATGATGTGATTAAGCAGTCTGAAACCAGAGGAATATGGAGTCAGAAATTTTCAGTTGTCTTTTAAGGGCGTCTGCAGGATTTTTTCTCCGTTTCTGCCTGTCCTGGCATTACCCCAATTCTCCCAAAAACGGTAAACCAGCCCTCAGCCCGCACCATGACTGGCTTAAGACGGGATCCCAGCGGCAAAATGCGCCTTTATGTATTTGGTTTTACCCGCAATAATGCGTGATAATCAAACAAAAGGATCCGCGCGCTGCGATTTATTGTCGTGGAAGGATCCGGGCGTTCAGGTCAGAATACCTGTATCCATAAACAGTGCGTGTGCTACGTGAAAAATAACTCATGAACAATGTCATTCCCCTGCAGAATTCACCTGAACGCGTCTCCCTGTTACCCATTGCGCCGGGGGTGGATTTTGCAACAGCGCTCTCCCTGAGAAGAATGGCCACTTCCACGGGGGCCACACCGGCCTACCTGCTGGCCCCGGAAGTGAGTGCCCTTCTCTTCTATATGCCGGATCAGCGTCACCATATGCTGTTCGCCACCCTCTGGAATACCGGAATGCGTATTGGCGAAGCCCGGATGCTGACGCCGGAATCATTTGACCTGGATGGTGTAAGACCGTTTGTGCGGATCCTGTCCGAAAAAGTGCGTGCGCGACGCGGACGCCCGCCAAAAGATGAAGTGCGCCTGGTTCCGCTGACAGATATAAGCTATGTCAGGCAGATGGAAAGCTGGATGATCACCACCCGGCCCCGTCGTCGTGAACCATTATGGGCCGTGACCGACGAAACCATGCGCAACTGGCTGAAGCAGGCTGTCAGACGGGCCGAAGCTGACGGAGTACACTTTTCGATTCCGGTCACACCACACACCTTCCGGCACAGCTATATCATGCACATGCTCTATCACCGCCAGCCCCGGAAAGTCATCCAGGCACTGGTCGGTCACAGGGATCCACGTTCGATGGAGGTTTATACCAGAGTGTTTGCACTGGATATGGCTGCCACGCTGGCAGTGCCTTTCACAGGTGACGGGCGGGATGCTGCGGAGATCCTGCGTACACTGCCTCCCCTGAGGTGACGGCATACGCGCTTCCTTATATAAGCTGTGGTCAGCAGAACAGACATAACATAAGCTGGAGCATGTATATAAGCTGTAGTGAGTAAGTCATGTTTTATGAAGGGAGCAATGCCTCAGCATCAGGTTACGGGATCACTTACGTAAGGGACAGGCAGATGGCAGCTCAGCTACAGACAGCACTGCAGGAAACAGAATATAAACTGCAGTGAGCAGACCACTCACTGCACCGGTTAATATAAGCTGTAGTCAGTAAAGGAGCGCTCTTCACTGACTACAGTTTATGTTCAGCGGGATTTGAAGAGTTTTTCCAGGTCATCCAGCGTGATGCCCAGTTTCTCAAGCAGGGCAAGCTTCTCCGCCATCTCCGGACTGACTTTTTCCGCAGGTGAAGGTTGCAACGGATTTTCCTTACTCTCATCATTCGGCGCTTTTAACCGGGGACGCCGGTAGTGAATACAGAAGAATTTTGTCCGCCCCCGCTGGATCTCCGTGTAATCAAGATATCCAATCTCGCGCAACTGCTCCATTGCCCGTCTGACCGTCTGGTTCTGGGAAAATACAGGAGACTTCAGATTGAGGCGTGCACGCAGCCGCGCCAGCGATATCGGTGCCGGATCCCGGGGCAGGCTCTCTATAAAGGTGTAGAGTGCCTGGGCGGACTCCCGTCGCTTCAGGGCATTAATCGCCTTAAGCTGGAGAAGGACTTTTCTGTCAAACTGGTACAGTTCAAACAGGCGGGGATCGGCCTGTAACTGCACAATATCCCGCTCAGTATCGTAGTAAGCTGACTGTACCAGATGGGTGATATATTCCCGGGTGTGCTTCTCATCGGTACGGGAAAACGAAATCACGGTACCGGCAATGCGCTTCAGGGAAGGGCTGATGCGCTCACGCAGCCTGCGGGATGACTGGCTTGAAGGTATACCACACAGTTTTGCAAACTCAACAAAAGGCAGTTCAACTTTGTCACCAATCACGTTATGGCGGGCAAAGGAATGAATGATCCCCACCCAGGTCTTGAAATCGTTATCCATATCCAGGCGGGGGCCGGTGATCTCAACCTTATCGAATCCCTCAGCACGGGCCAGGGAAAGACGTGTCAGCTCTTCCGTGGCATCAGTACGTGACAGTGTATTTTTTTTACTGTTCTTCAGTGATTTAAGGGTCGGTACAAAAACGCCCAGACGCATCAGCGCCACAGGTTGTACGGTGTTGTTATTGTTTGGTGTCAGTGTCACCAGCTCACCGGAGGACTTATCCACCTCGCCGAACAGTTTTTTGATGTCTGAATTTTCGTTTTCCAGAAAGCCTCCAGCCTGTGGACAGTAAAAGAATAAACAGAAAATCGTGTGTCAGAACTCCGCTAACTGACTGAAGAAAAACCTGCAGCCTGTATTTAACAACTGAGTCTGGCATACTGACCATAGTTTATGTCATTAACTTACTTCAGTATATGGATTACTGAATACAGCTTATCATTAGCATGTTACAGTTTATCAGTAACATGCCACAGCTTATGTGATCGTGGTCCCGGCCCATGAGTGACAAGGTTTGCAGCGATATGGGGATCTTTAATGGATCCTTTGTTGATCATTCATGGATCTGTTTACTGGATCGGGCCTCCGGATATGTGGATAAATCATTCCAGAAGGACAGCGCACACAACCGTTTTATGAAAGGGCTTCAGGGCGTACCTGCTCCCTGTAACTACAGATACATTGCGCTTCCTCGCCGGTTCGCGGGCTTCGCCCGGTCACCGGTCTGCGGCGAGCACTGTTTTTTCTGATGTCTGTCTTTACAGGTAATTTTTGACGGAATCTGCCGTACTTCCTGAGCGCACAGTCATATTCCGAAGTACACCTCATATGCGTGTTTCAATGCCAGGGATTGATAAGATTAGCACTGGTAGTTCAGCAACTGTTGTTGCAGGTAATACCGATGGATATGGCTGCGAAAAAGTACAGGACGTTACGCGAGGTGTAGCGTAGCGTCGCTTTGGCAGCAATCTGCCGACATTCCCCGTTGAGTTAATGACTGAAAACAGTTCTGCCTATCGTTCTTATCCGATGCATTAGTTCGTCAGAATTGATAGACTGAAGTCTAAACTAAGCGGTACGTAGCCAAGAAAGCTACATGATGATGGAGAGTTTCGTGAAAACGGTAAAGAACTTTGCAGATATCTTCGAACACCACAACGAAGTATATTTTCATAGTACACTGGGATATCGGTGGTTACGGAACCAGTAATGGGCTAAGTGACAAAAATGTATAGAAATATAGTATCCAATCCAGTATATGTGGATGTACGGGAACAATATCCATTGTTTACGGAGCTATTCAATTAAATTACTATAGCTATCTTGTTATAGGTAGCCGCGAAATTTATCAGTTAAGGATTATAATTAGATTAGTGTTAGTGATGTTTTTATAAAGCGAGATTTCTACTGTGTTATATCAACTAAACAAAATGCTTAGCAGAATCTTCTTTAAATTAATTTTATTATGTCTTCT